>Ga0209398_1000023_pt1 | contig 153625 bp, 137 predicted proteins | sample AshMeaBigSpring_FD_184125 | JGI IMG/M metagenome (GOLD analysis project Ga0209398, IMG submission 184125) | Groundwater microbial communities from Big Spring, Nevada to study Microbial Dark Matter (Phase II) - Ash Meadows Big Spring (SPAdes)... | ecosystem: Environmental > Aquatic > Deep...
GTGTCATTCCCGACGCGGCGAAGCATCTTGATGCGGAGCCGCGAGCGGGAATCCAGTCTTTCTTTTGAGAAAGTCTATCGATTCCGTCTAAAAGCAACACGCTCTGAATGCTCTCATCATCCAAAACATCACCCCGCATTCACCACGTGGCAGGCGACACCGCCCAGCATCACCGGCGCCTCGGCCCTACAGCGCGGCATGGCCAGCGGGCAGCGCGGGTGAAAGCTGCACCCCATGGGCGGCGTGATCGGGTTGGGGATTTCCCCAGCCACCATCTGGCGCGCGCGGCCTGAAAGTTCGAGGTCGGGCACGGCATCGAGCAGCATGCGGGTGTAGGGGTGGCGCGGGTTGGAGAACAGCGCTTTTCCCTCGCTGATCTCGACGATCCGCCCGAGATACATCACGCCGATCCGGCTCGCCATATGCCGCACGACGGCGAGGTTATGCGAAATAAAGAGGTAAGTGAGGCCGAATTCGGCCTGCACATCGCGCATCAGGTTGAGGATTTGCGCCTGCACAGACACATCAAGCGCGGAGGTCGGCTCATCGCAGATGATGAACGCGGCATGGGCGGCAAGCGCGCGGGCAATGGCGATGCGCTGGCGCTGCCCGCCGGAAAATTCATGCGGAAATTTCGCGCCATCCTCCTTGTGCAAGCCGACGAGCGCAAGAAGCGCACCGACGCGCGCCTCAACCGCCGCGCCTTGCAATAAACCAAACGCGTTGATAGGTTCGGCGATGATGCGCCCTACGCGCCAGCGCGGGTTGAGGCTGGCATAGGGGTCCTGAAAAATCATCTGGATGCGCTTGCGCAGGGCCTGCCGCGCGGCGCTGCCCTTAAAAGCATGCTGCGATAAAGTGGAAGCCGGTTTATCGCTAAAAAGCATGCGAAAAGAAGAAGAGGAGAGCGGGATGCGATTCCATGTGAACGCATCCTGCTCTACTTCGCTCATCGAGATGCCGTCGATCACCACGCTGCCCGCATCGGGCGGCAGCAAACCCGCGACCATGCGCGCGAGGGTCGATTTTCCCGAACCCGATTCGCCCACGAGCGCGAAGGTTTCGCCCTTTTGAATCGTGAAGGAGACGCCGTCCACCGCTTTGAGGAACTGGCGCGGCGCGCGTTCCAGCACGCGGTTGATCAAGGGTTTCGAGACGTCAAAAGCGCGCTTCAGCCCCTCGACCACCACGAAATCACCGGACCTCTCGTCATTCGCCATGCGCTGCCCCCGCATAAAGGTGGCAGGCGACCTGATGGCTCGCCTCCAGCACGGTGGGGGCTGGGCGCTCGATGCGGCAGAGCGGCATCACGGCCTCGCAGCGCGGGTTGAAGGCGCAGCCAGCGGGGATATGGGTGAGGCGCGGCATCGCACCGGGAATTTGAACGAGCCGTTCCGCCGTGCCGGTGAGGGTGGGGATCGCGCCCATCAAACCCTTCGCGTAAGGGTGGCGTGGCGCTTTCAGCACCGCGCGCACCGGGCCGATCTCCGCGATACGCCCGGCATACATCACCGCGACCCTGTCCGCCACCTCGGCGATCACCCCCATATCATGCGTGATGAGCATGATGGCGGTGCCGCGCTCGCGGCAAAGCTTGCGCAAAAGCGCGATGATCTGCGCCTGCACCGAAACATCGAGCGCGGTGGTGGGTTCATCCGCGATAATCACTTCCGGTTCGGCGCAAAGCGCGAGTGCAATGACGACGCGTTGCCGCATGCCGCCGGAAAACTCATGCGGATAGCCATCAATGCGTTTTTCCGGTGCGGGAATGCCGACCTCATCGAGGAGATTGATCGCCCGCTCGCGCGCCGCTTTCGCCGAGAGCGTGGTATGGGTGAGGATGGTTTCAACCAGTTGCTCGCCCACGCGAAAGAGTGGGTTGAGGGCGGTGAGCGGATCCTGAAAAATCATGCCGATGCGCTTGCCGCGCACCAATCGTATCGCTTCGGGCGGAAGGTTATCGATCCGCTGCCCCTTGAGCCGGATCTCGCCGCTCGCGATCCGCCCCGGCGGGTCGATGAGACCGATGAGCGCCGCGCCGGTGACAGATTTTCCCGCTCCGCTCTCGCCCACCACGCCAAGAACCTCGCCCGCGTGAAGGTCGAAGGAGATGCCGTCCAGAGCGCGCAACACGCCGCGACGGGTTGCGAACTCCACCACCACATTGTTCAGCGAAACCACCACTTCCGCCATGCTTATCTCAGTTTCGGGTTGAGCGCATCGCGCAGCCAGTCACCCAGCAGGTTGACGGCAAGAACGAGGATGGCCAGCGTGAGGCCGGGGAAGGTGACGATCCACCAATCGCCCGAGAAGAGATATTTATTGCCAATCGAAATCAGGGTGCCGAGCGAGGGCTGGGTCGCGGGCAGGCCAACCCCGAGAAACGAGAGCGTCGCCTCGGTGATGATGGCAAGCCCGAGATTGATGGTGAGGATCACCAGCACCGGGCCGATGACATTCGGCAGGATATGCCGCAGCAGGATCAATGGGGTCGAAAGCCCCACGAGCCGTGCGGCCTGCACGTAATCCTTGTTTTTCTCCACCATGGTCGAGCCGCGAATGGTGCGCGCGTATTGCACCCAGAAGGAGAGGCCAATCGCCAGAACCAGAACGCCCACCGCGCTTTCCTCATGCGTCATGCCCTTGGCGAGCGCCCGCACCACGCCGTCGATCAGCAGCGCGATGAGGATAGCAGGAAAGGTGAGCTGAACATCGGCGATGCGCATGATGAGCGCATCGACCCGCCCGCCCCTATAGCCCGCGATGAGCCCGAGCGTGATGCCGATGCCCGCCGCGAGCAGCACGCCAAGCCCGCCAACCATGAGCGAGACCCTGAGCCCGTAAAGGATCGCGGAATAAAGGTCGCGCCCCTGATCATCGGTGCCGAAGAGAAACCGCGCTTCGCCCCCCGCCTGCCAGCGCGGCGGCAGGCTCGCATCCGCCAGAAACACCTCCGCCGGGTCGAACGGGTTCATCGGCGCAAGCAGCGGCGCAAACAGCGCAGCCAGCACCATGACGAGCACAACGAAGGCCGACACCATGGTGAGCCGCGACGCGCGAAAGCTCAGGTAAATATCACTGTCCCTGAGGCGCGCGAGAAAGCCAGCCGCCATCCCTCACGCCCTTGCAGGAAGGCGCAAGCGCGGGTCAACCAGCGCGTAAAGCAGATCAACCACGAGGTTGATGAACACAAAGAGCGCGCCGATCAGCATGAGATAGGCCGCCATGATCGGGATATCGACATTCTGCACCGCCTTCAGAAAGAGGAGCCCCATGCCCGGCCAGTTGAACACGGTTTCGGTGATGATGGCAAAGGCAATGATCGAGCCAAGTTGTAACCCGGCAATGGTGATGACGGGCAGCAGCGTGTTCTTCAAGGCATGGCGGAAATGGATGGCACGCGTGGAAATGCCGCGCGCGCGGGCAAAGCGGATATACTCCGTGCGCATCACCTCCAGCATTTCCGCACGCACCAGGCGCATGATCAGCGTCATCTGGAAGAGGCCGAGCGTGATGCCGGGCAAAATCAGCGCCTTGAGGCCGGACAAGGTAAGAAACCCCGTGCTCCAGCCACCGATTTTTGTGAGCGTGCCGCGCCCGTTGGATGGCAGCCAGCCCAGAACCACGGCAAAAAGATAAATCAGCAAAATGCCGATGAGAAAGGTCGGCAGGCTCACCCCCACAAGGCTGATCGCCTGAAACGCCTTGGCGGTGAGGCTCTCGCGGTAAAGCGCGGTGTAAACCCCCATCACCACCCCGGTGATGAGCGCGAAGAGCGCGGCAACCAGCGCAAGTTCAAGCGTTGCGGGCGCGCGCTCCGCCAGAAGCGTGGTGACAGGCTGGCGGAACTGATACGAAACGCCGAAATCAAGCTGCGCCGCTCGCCATAAAAACCGCCCGAATTGCACGGGAACAGGGTCATTCAGGCCCAGATCCGCGCGCAAGGCGGCAATCTGCTCCTGCGGCGTATCCACCCCCACCATCTGGTTCACAGGGTCGCCGACAAAGCGGAACATCGCAAAAGCAATCACCCCCACCGCGAGCATCACCGCGATGGATTGAAAAACGCGGGTGAGGATGAAAGCCAGCATCAAGCCACCAGTCTATCGAGTGAGGCGAGGACGTCATTGCGACCGCGAGCAAAGCATGGCGGGAAGCAATCCAGACTTTCTTCGGCTTTTTGCCGTTTCTGCATGCGACGATATAATTTTTATCTGGATTGCCACGTCGCTATGCTCCTCGCAACGACGGCCTTGGCAATGACATCCTCGCCTCACTCCTTCTTCGTGGCCCAGAACAGCAGCACCGAGTTATCCGCGCGCTGCGTCAAGCTCACCTTTTTTGAAACGCCCCAGGCAAGCGCCTGCTGATGCAAGGGCACATAGGCGAATTCCTTGGTGGTGATCTCGAATGCGCTGGTGATCATGGCATTGCGCCTGGCTTCATCGCTTTCACCGAGGATTTTGTCGGTGAGGGCGTCAACCTCCTTGTTGCAATAGCCGCCAAGGTTGGATTCACCGCGCGGCGAGCCTTCGGCCCGGCAGCCATGGATATCGAACAGCACATTATGCGCGTCAAACGTGCCGGGCGTCCAGCCCAGCAGGTAGAAGGAGGTTTTATAACCGCCCGCCTTCAGAACCTTGGCGAAATACTGCGCTTTGGGCTGGGCATTGAGGTTCACCTTCACGCCGATGCGCGCGAGCATGCCGACGACCGCCTGGCAGATCGGCCCGTCATTGACATAACGGTCATTCGGGCAATCCATCCCCACCTCGAAGCCGTTGGGGTAGCCCGCCTCCGCCAGCAGCTTTTTGGCGGCTTCCGGGTCGAAGCTCGGGTTCTTGAAGTTCCTGGAATTGACGAAGAGTTCCGGCGCGATCATCAAGGGGGAGGGGGTGGAAAGCCCGCGCATGACGCGGGTTTTGATCGCTTCCTTGTCGATCGCCATGTTGAAGGCTTGCCGCACCTTCACATCCTTGAAGGGGTTTTTGCCCTTGACGCTCGATTCGAGCAATTCATCCCGCATCTGATCAAAGCCGAGGAAAATCGTGCGCAATTCCGGCCCCGAGAGCACTTTTGCACCCTCCGAGCCATTCACACGTGCAATATCCTGCACCGGCACCGGCTCGATGACATCGACCTCGCCGGAGAGCAGGGCGGCAACGCGCGTTGCATCGCTCGCGATCGGCGTGAAGATGATCTCGTCAAGGTTATGCTCTTTCTTGCCCCACCAGAGCGGGTTGGGCTTGAACACGGTTTTCACGCCCGGCTGGTGGCTTTCAATGCGGAAGGGGCCGGTGCCATTGGCGTTGAGCGCGGCATAGCTCGGGGTTGTCGCGCTCGCGGGCGTGGGCGCTGCGGTATTGTTCGCCTCGGCCCATTTTTTCGAGAGGATATACCATGTATCCCATTGCGCGATGAGGATGGGGTTCGGCCCCTCCAGCTCGACATCAAGCGTGTGATTGTCGATCTTGGTGAATTTCGCGCCCTTCGGCACGCGGGTCTGGAAATTCGACCCCGGCGCGCGTGCACGATCCGCCGAGAAAATCACGTCATCGGCGGAAAAATCCTCGCCATTCTGGAATTTCACGCCCTTGCGCAGATAAAACCGCCAGCGCTTCGCGCCATCCAGCACCTCCCAGCGCTCGGCAAGGCCGGGGCCGATTTTCAGATCCTTGCCCCGGCTCGTCAAACCCTCATAAACATGCGCAAGATGCGCGTTCGTGGTGGTTTCGTTCAGGGTATAGGGGTCGAGCGATTTCAGATCCCCCTGATTGGCGTAGCGCAAGGTCACGGCCTGTGCATTCGAAACGCTCAAAGCGGCAAAGGCCGCGAGTGCAAAAGCCGCAGAGGTTTTTGTCTTCAACGCCATGGGTGCAATCTCTCCTGTCCAGTCAAACTCTGAACAGGATTGCACGGGATTTTCACGCTGTGAAGCGGGTTTATGCGGTAAAATGCGCGCGCGCGATTTTTTGGCAGTTCGGCCAATAAAAAAGCGCGGAAAACCCGCGCTTTGCCGTCATAAGCAAGGAGATCACGCTAAACGCGCGAGGGCGCGGAGCCTGTTCCGGTGAAGGGCACATCGGCGCGCGGGCCACGCGGGCCGGCACCACCGGGGCCGCCACGGCCCGGCTCTCTCAGCTTCGGTTTCGGCATGGGCAGAAGCCCTTCGCGCTGCGCCTGCTTGCGCGCGGCCTTGCGGGTGCGGCGAACGGCCTCGGCCTTCTCGCGCGTCTTGCGTTCGGAGGGCTTTTCATAAGCCGAACGCTGCTTCATTTCACGGAAAATACCCTCGCGCTGCATTTTCTTTTTGAGAACGCGGAGCGCTTGGTCAACATTGTTGTCACGAACCAGAACCTGCAAGGGGGTAATTCCTTTTCCCTGAAAGAAGCCGAAGAGGGCGAGCAGAAGGCGATAAGCCCATAAAAACGAAAAACGGCGCCGCACGAGGCGACGCCGCCTGATCACCAGAGATTAGACAACCTGGAGACGATCCGCGGCGGATTTGCCGGTGCGACGATCAGCCACGATCTCGAACGAGATCTGCTGGCCCTCATTGAGGCCGTGCAGGCCTGAACGTTCGACGGCGCTGATGTGCACGAACACATCCGGTCCACCACCTTCAGGCTGAATAAAACCAAAGCCCTTCTGGCTGTTGAACCACTTCACGGTACCTTTAGTCATAGTGTTCCCTTTCAAGGAAAAGTGCAAAAGGCGCAGGCGCAAAACGCGAGCGCAGGTGTCATCGATGTTCTGGAAAGAGGTGGAGGCCGGGCACCAAAAGTGCAGGGCAAGCCATTCGGCCGAAACTCGATAAAACCTGTATAGCTTAATTTTTATCGCTTCACAAGGCCAGGCTTGGTACAATCCTGCCGCGTTTCGGCATCTCAATCGATATCAAGCCCGATATCGAGCACCCTGGCCGAATGCGTGAGGGCACCGACCGAAATCATATCAACCCCCGTTGCGGCGATTGCGGCAACGGTGTCGAGATTGACCCCGCCCGAGGCTTCGAGCTTCACGCACCCCTTCGTCATCATCACCGCCTCGCGCAGCAGGGCGGGGGGCATGTTGTCGAGCATCACGATATCGGCAAGCCCGGTGGCGAGAACCGCTTCGAGCTGGGCGAGGGTATCAACTTCGATCTCGATCCGCAGCATATGCCCGGCCTGCGCTTTTGCCGCTCGAAGCGCCGCCGCAACGCCGCCCGCCACCGCGATATGGTTGTCCTTGATCAGCATGGCATCATCAAGCCCGAAGCGGTGATTCATGCCGCCGCCGCAGCGCACGGCGTATTTTTCAGCCGCCCTGAGGCCGGGCGTGGTTTTACGCGTGCAGAGGATCGCCGCCTTTGTGCCCTGAACCTTCTCGACATAAAGCGCCGTGAGGCTCGCAATGCCGCAGAGCCGGCCGAGGAAATTCAAGGCCACCCGCTCCCCCGCGAGCATCGCCCGCGCCGGGCCTTCAACCGTTGCGATGATATCGCCGGGTGCAAGGCGCGCGCCATCGGCCTTTGCAATCTCCGCTTCAACCCCGGCATCGAGTGCGCGGAAAGTCGCGGTGATGAAATCCCCGCCCGCCATCACCCCGGCCTCGCGCGCGCGGAACACCGCCTGCGCCCTGCGCGTGGCGGGGATAATGGCATTCGAGGTGATATCGCCCGCGCGGCCGAAATCCTCGCGCAAAGCCATGGCGACAAGATCATTCAGAATCAGCGGGTTCAGCGGGGGCAGGTCGAGCATGGGGCACCTTTCACACCCTCCCATAACGCGCTTTGTTGCAGCGGCAAAGCAGCACGTATAAAGCTCGCATCCATGACGGGGAGAAAACGCATGCGCACCAACAAAATCTTGCGCACCAAGGTTGCGATCATCGGGGCGGGGCCGTCGGGCCTGTTGCTCGGCCAGCTTCTGCACAAGGCGGGCATTGATACCGTGATCATCGAGCGTCAATCGCCCGATTACGTGCGCGCGCGCATCCGCGCCGGGGTGCTGGAGGCTGGCACGGTTCGCCTGCTCAGGGAGGCGGGGGTCGGCGCGCGCATGGCGCGGGAGGGCCTGTCGCATAAGGGTTTCGCGCTTTCGCTCGATGGCGCGCGCCACCGCATCGATCTGGAGCGCCTCACGGGCGCCCCCGTCATGGTCTATGGCCAGACTGAGGTGACGCGTGATCTGATGGAGGCGCGCGAAGCCTCCGGCGCGCCGGGCTTTTATGAAGCGGAGAATGTCACCCCGCTCGATTTTCTGGGGGATACGCCGAAAATCGCGTTTTCGCACAAGGGCGCGCATCACGAGATCGCCTGTGATTATATCATCGGCTGTGATGGCTATCACGGTATTTCGCGCGCCAGCGTTCCTGAAGGCGCGCTGCAAACCCATGAGCGGGTTTATCCCTTCGGCTGGCTTGGCGTTCTTGCGGATGTGCCGCCCTGCGATGATGAACTCATCTATGCCAGAAGCCCGCGCGGTTTCGCTTTGGCCTCGATGCGCTCGAAAACCCGCAGCCGCTATTACATCCAATGCCCGATGACGACCGACCTCAAGGCGTGGCCGGACGCCGCCTTCTGGGATGAATTGCGCCTGCGGCTCGACAGCGAAGCGGCGGAACGGCTCGTCACCGGCCCGGCAATCGAGAAATCCATCGCGCCCCTGCGCAGTTTTGTCGCCGAACCCTTGCGCTTCGGGCGCCTGTTTCTGGTGGGTGATGCCGCGCATATCGTGCCGCCAACCGGGGCGAAGGGTTTGAACCTTGCCGCGAGCGACGTTCATTACCTCACCGAAGGGCTGATCGAGCAGTATCGCGCAGGCTCGCCCGCCGGGCTTGAGGCCTATTCGCAGCGCGCGCTCGCCCGCATCTGGAAGGCGGAGCGGTTTTCATGGTGGATGACGACGATGCTGCATGATTTTCCCGAGGCGAGCAGCTTCGAGAAGAACATGCAGGCGGCAGAACTCGCCTATCTCGTCTCCTCCGAAGCGGCGATGACGGCCCTTGCGGAAAATTACATCGGCCTGCCGTTTTGACCCCGAGGCCGGAATGCCTTCGTTTCTAGAGCATTTTCCGATCAAGTGGTTGCCGGTTGATCGAAGAAAATGCGATAAAAACAAGAAGATAGAGCGGCCGACCTGATTCAATCAGGTCGGAAACCGCTCTAGAGCAATTCCGGACGCGAAACCGGTTCCCATCCCCGCCTTCGCGGGGACATGCTTTCGCCGGAAACGCTCCAGGCACCCGTCATTCCATCATCCGAAATCCATATGGTTTTCCAGCAGGCTGCATGAAAAAGGCGGTTCCTGTCCCCGTCATTGCGACCGCGAGCGAAGCGTGGCGGGAAGCAATCCAGACTGTCTTCCGCTTTTTGCTTCCGCTTTTTTGCCGACTTTGTGGACAACGGTAGAATTTTTATCCGGATTGCCGCGTCGCACCACTCCTCGCAATGACAGCCTCGGCGTTTTCAGCAGCCTGCCAGAGCATGTTGCTTTCATCACAAAATGCTCTTGCGCTTTGTTGGCTCAGCCGCACAAGGCAGGCCAGCCTTGAACAATGCCGAAAACGAAGATGGTGCCCGGAAAAAGATGCTGCCCGGAAAAAGATGGTGCCCAGGAGAGGACTCGAACCTCCACGGTGTTACCCGCTGCTACCTGAAAGCAGTGCGTCTACCAATTCCGCCACCTGGGCCATTGTTTTTTCATGCTGGCTTGGCGCGGCATTGTCAACTGGCTTTCTTGGTCAACCGGCTTTGCCGGTTCAGCGCAGCGCCTGCCGCCGTGCCGCGACATTCAGCTTTTGGAAACCCTGTTTCTTAAGCGCATTTTTTGCATTAAGGATGTTGTATCGACGATGTCTTCTGTGCGATTTTGCATCAGGGTTTCAACAGGCTCGAGTTCTGTCATGCGTCAATATCGTGTTCATCACCCTGTGAAAGCGGCTGCCCTTGCGGTGGCTTTTGTCTCCTGTCTTGCTGTCTCCTGTCTTGCCCCGGCGGGGGCGATGGAGTTTGTCGCCATCCCGATGTCGGATAGCTGCAAGGCGGGGGATTGCCCGCGCGTTGTAGCGGCGCAGGGCGAAATTACCGGTGAAACGCCGCAGCAATTCGCGCGGTTCCTGCAGCAGGAAATGCGCGTGCCGGGGCTTTTATCCATGGTGTTTCTCAATTCGCCCGGCGGGAATGTGGAAAGCGCCCTGCGGCTTGGCGCGCTTCTCCATGATGCCGGGGCCTCGGTGGTGGTGGGCCAGCCGCTGCCTGGCACGGCGCGGAAGCGTGTGAGCACAAAGGTGAGCCTTTCGGTGGTGCCGGGGCAATGCGCTTCGGCCTGCGTTTACACCTTGATGGGGGCGAAACGCCGCGTGGTGCCCAATGGCGCAAGGCTTGGCGTTCACCGCATGTCGGCGCGGGTATTCATGCATGACCCCGCGAGCGGGCAGGCCGAAACCGGGCGGATTTTCGCTGGCTCGCCCGAAATTGACGCGCTGAGGGCTTATGTCGCCAGGGTGGGCGGGTCGCAGGACCTGATCTCGCTTGCCGAATCCGTGCCGCATGACCGTATTCGCGTGCTCTCGGAGGCGGAAATCCGCCGCTACCGGCTGGGCGGCTCGAAACTATAACGGAATGAGGCATCATCCTGCTTGACAGGGGGGGCGGGGTTCCGTAATCGACAACCCTCGCCACAGGGTGGTGAAGTTGGATGCGGGCGTAGCTCAGTTGGTTAGAGTGCCGGCCTGTCACGCCGGAGGTCGCGGGTTCGAGCCCCGTCGCCCGCGCCATGACCGTATCCTGATCATTCCCCTGCTCATGCCCTGAAAGAACACGCTGAAATGCGGCCTCTTCGCCAAAAGTGGGGGGCCTGCGGCACTGCACAACCTTGCGCTCTCCTGCGTGCTCGTTTATGCCGGAGGCATGCACATGATCCTGTCCGATTATCTCCCGCTTGTCATTTTCATCGGCATCAGCCTCGTCATCGGGCTCGCGCTGCTGGCTGCCCCTTTCGCGGTGGCGTTCCAGAACCCGGATGCGGAAAAGCTCTCCGCTTATGAATGCGGTTTCAACGCTTTTGATGATGCGCGCATGAAATTCGACGTGCGGTTTTACCTTGTGGCGATCCTCTTCATCATTTTCGACCTTGAAGTCGCGTTTCTCTTCCCCTTCGCGGTGGCTCTGAAAGATATCGGCGGCTTCGGCTTCTGGTCGATGATGGTGTTTCTGGGCGTTCTCACCATCGGTTTCGTGTATGAATGGCGCAAGGGCGCGCTGGAATGGGATTGAGACCATGACCGCTTCAACCACGCTTGTCTCCCCCGCCCCGCGCGGCTTGATCGACCCCGCCACCGGCAAGCCGCTTGGCGCGACAGACCCGTTTTTCGTCGATATCAACAACGAATTGGCGGATAAGGGTTTTCTCGTCACCGCGACGGATGACCTCATCGCCTGGGCGCGCACCGGCTCGCTGATGTGGATGACGTTTGGCCTTGCGTGCTGCGCGGTGGAAATGATGCAGCTTTCGATGCCGCGCTATGACGTAGAGCGATTCGGCTTCGCCCCGCGCGCTTCACCCCGGCAATCGGACGTGATGATTGTCGCGGGCACGCTCACAAACAAGATGGCCCCGGCGCTCCGTAAGGTTTATGACCAGATGCCGGAGCCGCGCTACGTGATCTCCATGGGCTCCTGCGCCAATGGCGGCGGCTATTACCACTATAGCTATTCGGTGGTGCGCGGCTGTGACCGCATCGTGCCGGTGGATATCTACGTGCCCGGCTGCCCGCCCACGGCGGAGGCTCTGCTTTATGGTGTGCTGCTGCTGCAAAAGAAAATCCGCCGCACGAGCACGATCGAGCGGTGATACGCCTTTGTCATCACCGGGCTTGACCCGGTGATCCAGAAAACCAAAGACCGACTTCCGGCTTTCGCTGGAATAATAAAGAAGCACCTTCGGTTTTGATTGAATGACGTGGAGAGGCTGATGAGCGAACCCGTTGACATGATCCTCCCTCTCTTGCGCGAAATGCGTGCTGAAAACGTGAATTTACACAAACAAACGAAGGAACAGGTCGTCAAGCTTGAAAAAAGAATCGAGAAAATTGAAAATACGCTCGGCTCATTCAGGCAGTCCCTGACAGCAGATACATTGATGAGCAAGCTGATTACGGGTGAGTTTGAGGAGCGGATAGAAGCACTCGAACAAAAGGTGCGTGAACTGGAAAAAGTGAGATGACCGAAAAACTCTCCCTCCTCGCCGCCCACATCGAGGCGGCGCTTCCCGGCAAAGTAACCGGCCATCGCCTTGCCTATGGCGAATTGACGCTTGAGGCGGAGGCGGTGGCGATCCTTGATGTCCTCACCTTCCTGCGGAATGATAACGATTGCGCTTTCACCTCCTTCATCGATATTTGCGGTGTGGATTATCCGGGGCGCGAGAAGCGGTTTGACGTGGTCTATCACCTCATGTCGCCGCGCCTTGTTCAGCGCATCCGCGTGGTGATCGAAACCGATGAGACAACGCCCATCCCCTCCGCCACCGGCATTTTCCCCGGCGCATTGTGGTTCGAGCGTGAAGCCTATGACATGTATGGCATTCTCTTCACCGGCCACCCCGATCTGCGGCGGCTTTTGACTGATTACGGGTTTGACGGCCACCCTCTGCGCAAGGACTTCCCGCTCACCGGGTTTCTTGAGGTGCGCTATGACGATGCCGAAAAGCGCGTCATCTACGAGCCGGTGAAGCTTAATCAGGAATTCCGTAATTTTGACTTCATGAGCCCATGGGAAGGCACGGATTACGTGCTGCCGGGCGATGAGAAGGCGAAGGTTTAGGGTTATGGTGCCGTATTTTGATTTTATCCGTGTTGTTAGAGGAGCACTATTTGGAGGTGCTTTTCTTTGTGGCTTGGCTGGTTGTCAAGCAACTCAATCTCTGGATAGTAATCCTAGTATAAATTTGGCTGCTACTGAGGTTAGAAAATCTAAGCCTACTGATGAATCTACTCTTGATGTTTGGGTAAAGGCGACTTTTGCCGAGGGGGCAATTCGAGGTTGTCCTGATCATTTAATGATTAAAACAAGTTTTAGGCCCCATCACGCAGTTTTATTGGCTGCAGCTTACAAGACTCTAGGGGTTGGTTGGGTGGAACAAAGAATTTCAGAAAATCAGTTATTTTATCGCGATGAAATTGGCTGCTCCAAGGCTGCAATTAAGATTTATTCAAAGCCGGAAACTGAACCGATGGTGCAATTGACGCGCCACGCTTATGAGGCTGTTTCAGCAGCACAAGCACAGTCGCCTTTACCCAACCATGCTCCTGGTCGCAGGCGATCGTCAGCGGACGGAATAGGGATCTAAAAATGACCGAACAACCCAATATGCGCAATTTCACCATCAATTTCGGGCCGCAGCACCCGGCGGCGCATGGCGTGTTGCGCCTTGTTCTCGAACTTGATGGCGAGGTTGTCACCCGTGTTGATCCGCATATCGGGCTGTTGCATCGCGGCACGGAAAAACTGATCGAGGCGAAAACCTATTTGCAGGCCGTGCCGTATTTTGACCGGCTGGATTATGTCGCGCCGATGAATCAGGAGCATGCCTATGCCCTCGCGGTCGAGCGGCTTCTGGGCATCACCGTGCCCAAACGCGGGCAATTGATCCGCGTGCTTTATTCCGAAATCGGGCGGATTTTGAGCCATCTTCTCAATGTCACGACGCAGGCGATGGATGTCGGCGCGCTCACGCCCCCGCTCTGGGGGTTCGAGGAGCGCGAGAAGCTGATGATTTTTTATGAACGCGCCTGCGGCGCGCGCATGCACGCGGCCTATGTGCGGCCCGGCGGCGTGCATCAGGATTTACCGCCGGACCTCATCGATGATATCGAGGCGTTCTGCGATCCGTTTCTTGCGTTTTGTGATGATCTTGAAAGCCTGTTGACGGATAACCGCATTTTCAAGCAGCGCAATGTCGATATCGGCATCGTCAACCTCGATGATGCCTGGGCCTGGGGCTTTTCCGGCGTCATGGTGCGCGGCTCCGGCGCAGCGTGGGATTTACGCCGCTCCATGCCCTATGAATGCTATTCCGAGTTTGAATTCGATATCCCCATCGGCAAGAACGGCGATAATTACGACCGTTATTGCATTCGCGTGGAAGAGATGCGGCAGTCGATCCGCATCATGAAGCAGGCGATTGCTAAATTGCGCGGGCCGGATGGCAAAACGCCGATTTCCGCAAGTTTCGGCAAGATTGTGCCGCCCAAACGCGCTGAAATGAAGCGCTCGATGGAGGCGCTGATCCATCATTTCAAGCTTTATACCGAAGGGTATCACGTGCCCGCCGGGGCGGTTTATGCTGCGGTGGAAGCGCCCAAGGGCGAGTTCGGCGTCTATCTCGTGGCGGATGGCACGAACAAGCCGTATCGCTGTAAATTGCGCGCGCCGGGTTTTGCGCATTTGCAGGCGATGGATTTCATGTGCAAGGGCTATATGCTGGCCGATGTTTCGGCCATTCTCGGCTCGCTCGATATCGTGTTCGGGGAAGTCGATAGGTAACGGCCCGATTTTGGCCGTTCTTGACGCGCCTTGTGCTTCCTGATGGCTCTGTGCTGTTGACGGGAGTATTTCTGATGAAAACACTGTTTCTGATTTTTAGTGTGCTGTGTCTCGGTGGTGGCGCTGCCCATATTGCAACACAAGGCATGAGCACGCAGCGCCTCTTCCACATCGCGCAGCAAAAAGGCGCGGATTGGTTCGGCCTGCCTGCGCCGCTGCAGGATACGGGTTGGATCAGACGGCAAAAGCGCGATATTGCCTATGGCCCGTCACCGGCACAGAAAATCGATCTTTATCTCCCCAATGAGGGGGAGGGGCCGTTTCCCACGCTGTTTTTCATTCATGGTGGCGCTTTCATGATGGGGGACAAGGCCGATGGTCAGCTCAATGCCGCGCTTGGCGGTGTGAAGCGTGGTTATGCAGTTGTTTCTGTCAATTACAGGCTGAGTGGCGAGGCGCCCTTTCCCGCAGCGGTGCAGGATGTAAAGGCGGCCTTGCGGCTTATAAGGATCAGGGCGGAGGAATTCAGGCTGGATGCAACGCGCATCGCCGCCTGGGGTGGCTCGGCCGGGGGCAATCTTGCAGCCATGTTGGGAACTTCGTCAGGCAATGCGGAATTTGACGATGCTTCTCTTGGCAATCCGGGGGTCTCCACCGCTGTCAAGGCGGTGATATGCTGGTTTCCAGCGCTGGATTTCCTTGCCATGGATGCGCAATTCAAGGCAAGCGGCAAGGGGCGCGCCAACCACAGCGAGGCTGATTCGCCGGAATCACGCTATCTTGGCCAGCCAATCGCCACGGTGCCGGACAAGGCGAAGGCGGCTGACCCGGCAAGCTATCTTGACCCTTCGGATCCGCCCTTTTTCATCCAGCATGGCGATGCTGATGCCCTGGTGCCGACCGAGCAATCCATCGTTTTTGCAGCCAGGGCACGCGCGGTTCTGGGGGAGGACAAGGTTGTTTTCAGCCTTCTGCCCGGTGCCGGGCATGGCGACCCTGCCTTTGAGACGCCGCAGAACCTTGAAAAGGTTTTCGCCTTCCTTGATCGGCATCTCAAATGAGTGTTTTCCGGTTTAGAGCAATTCCAGCGAAAATGGGAACCGGTTTCGCGTTAGGAATTGCGACAAAACAAAAAGATAGAGCGTTTCAGGTGACCCGGCCTTCGCTGGAAACGCTCTAATACGCCGAAAGTTTGAGCACCGTCAGCTTTCAGAATGTATTATGTCTTTCAAGGCTTGCCCTTGCGCGTAAGGGTGGTAAGACGCCATGAGTTTGCCGCAATGCATCATGTTTTTGTAAGGTTTCGCCATGTCCCAGCGCCACCCTGCACCCGATCACCTTCAGCCGAAGGATTTCGCTTTTGATGCGGCGCATCTGCCCTGGGTTGAGGCACAGATCGCCAAATACCCGGCAGGACGGCAAGCTTCAGCCGTTATCCCCCTGCTCTGGCAGGCGCAGAAACAGGCGGGCGGCTGGCTGCCGCGCGCGGCGATCGAGCATGTGGCATCGGTTCTTTCCATGCCGAATATCCGCGTGATGGAGGTTGCGACCTTTTATACCATGTTCAATCTTTCGCCGGTGGGGCGCTATTTCGTGCAGCTTTGCGGCACGGTGCCCTGCCATTGCATGGGCGCGCCGGAGCTGAAAGAGGTGCTCAAGGCCAGAATCGGGCCGGAGCAGCATGTCTCGGCGGATGGCATCTTCTCATGGCTGGAGGTGGAGTGCCTCGGCGCGTGCTGCAATGCGCCGATGGTGCAGATCAATGATGATTATTTCGAGGATCTGACCCCGGAAAGCCTCACCACCCTGCTCGATGACCTTGGTGCGGGCAGGCCGGTTAAAATCGGCCCGCAGAATGGCCGCAAGGCCTCCGAGCCGAAGGATGCCGTCAAAACCTTGCAGGATGCCGCGCTTTATGACGGTTCGCTCATCGGGGCATGGCAAAGCGCGTTTGATGCGCGGATTGCCGCCGCCAAGGCCGCAAAAGCCGAGGCAGAGGCCGCCAAGGCTGCCGCTGGCGCGAAGGCTTGAGCGATGATGCGGGTGGTTTTTCTTCGGCTTCCGGTTTTGCTGCTGCTGGCGCTTTCTGCCTGCATGCGCCCGGAAATGGAGAAAACCATTGCCTATCGGGAAGCAGACCATGCCCGTTACATGGCAAAAGGCGATGCGAGCATCAAGGGCGAAGGGTTCATCCGCCGCCCCGATGGTCGGCTCGCGCGCTGTTCGGGCGGGAATGTGTTCCTCTTCCCCGATACGCCGTATTTCAGAGAGGCGGTGGATATGCTGCGCAAGGGCGGGCGCCCGGCAAAAACCCCCGAACTTGAAGAGGCGCAGAACAAAAACGTGCGCCGCACGCAATGCGACCAGCACGGGCGCTTTGCTTTCGAGGATTTGCCGCAAGCAAAATGGTTCATGATGACACGCGTGAGCTATGAAAGCCCGAATGATTCATGGTCGAATGATTCCCTGTTTCTGACCGAAGCCGAAACCAGAGCCGGGGAGGTGACAAAGATCATCCTCTCCGACCCCAACCGGATTTGACGCCATGACCGAGATCACCAATGAGTTGATGGATGAGACGCTCAAACGCATTCAGAGTGATCTTTCGCCCGTCAAGGACGGGATGCGCGAGTTGAATGGCCAGATGCAAGCCATGCGCGAACATATTCAGGCGCAGAACAAGGATGTCATCAACATCTTCAACAAGCTTGTCGGCCATGAATTACGGCTTGAGCGTATCGAGCGTCGGCTTGATCTTATCAGTGAACCGGCGGAGTGAAGCGATGCAGCGTCAAGTTATGACTGCAATAATCGAGGCATTGCCATGCTGAAAGATCGTGATCGGATTTTCACCAATCTCTATGGCCAGCACGATGCCGGTTTGAAAGCGGCGCAGCTGCGCGGCAACTGGGATGGCACGAAGCACCTCCTCGCCATGGGGCGGGATTGGGTGATCGACGAGATGAAGGCCTCCGGCTTGCGGGGGCGCGGCGGCGCGGGCTTCCCCACCGGCATGAAATGGAGCTTCATGCCGAAGGTGAATGATGGCAGGCCGCATTATCTCGTCGTCAACGCCGATGAGAGCGAGCCCGGCACCTGCAAGGATCGCGAGATTATGCGGCATGACCCGCATCTTCTGGTTGAAGGCTGCCTCATCGCCGCCTTCGCCATGGGCGCGCATGCGGCTTACTTCTATATTCGTGGCGAATACATCGCCGAGCGTGAGGCCTTGCAGCGCGCGGTCGATGAAGCTTACGCCGCCAAGCTCATCGGCAAGGAGAACATCCACGGCTATCCCTTTGATTGCTATGTCCATCACGGGGCAGGGGCCTATATTTGCGGCGAGGAAACGGCGCTTCTTGAAAGCCTTGAGGGCAAGAAGGGCCAGCCGCGCCTCAAACCGCCATTTCCCGCCAATATGGGGCTTTATGGCTGTCCCACCACCGTCAATAACGTGGAATCCATCGCCGTTGCGGGCACGATTTTGCGGCGTGGCGCGGCTTGGTTCAACGGCATCGGGCGGCCCAATAATGTGGGCACGAAGCTCTTCTGCGTTTCGGGCCATGTCAACACGCCCTGTAACGTGGAAGAGGCGATGGGCCTCACCTTCCGCGAGTTGATCGACACGCATTGCGGCGGCATCCGTGGCGGTTGGGATAACCTCAAGGCGGTCATTCCCGGTGGCTCATCCGTGCCCTGCGTGCCCGCGCACGAGATCATGGACGCCACCATGGATTTTGACACCCTGCGCGGGCTTAAATCCGGGCTTGGCACGGCGGCGGTCATCGTGCTCGACAAATCGACCGATATGGTGAGCGCGATTGCGCGGCTCTCGCGGTTCTACAAGCATGAAAGCTGCGGCCAATGCACGCCCTGCCGCGAGGGCACGGGCTGGATGTATCGCGTCATGCAGCGCATGGTGGAGGGCAGGGCGCAGAAACGCGAGATCGATATGCTGCTCGATGTTTCAACGCGCATCGAAGGTCATACCATTTGCGCGCTTGGCGATGCCGCCGCCTGGCCGATACAGGGATTGATCCGGCATTTTCGCCACGAGATCGAAGCGAAAATCGACCGTTACGCGGCAAACCCGCATTCGGAGCCTGTGCCGATGAGCGTGGCGGCGGAGTGAGAGACATGAGACAGGGCTTTCATCTGGCAGAGTTGAATATCGGGCGTCTTGTTGCACCGGTTGATGATCCGCGCGTTGCAGAGTTCATGGCGGCGCTTGACCGGGTGAATGGTATGGGCAAGCGCATGCCCGGTTTTGTATGGATGATGGAAGGTTCCGGCCAACCCAATACGGGCAATACGGAAGCAAAAATCGAGGGTGACCCGCAATTCGTCTCTAACCTCACGGTATGGGAAAGTGTCGAGACGCTCGAAAACTTTGTCTGGAATACCGTTCACCGCCAGTTTTACCAGCGTCGGCAGGAATGGTTCGAGGTTCTCGGCAAGATGCATTTTGTGATGTGGTGGGTGCCTGCCGGGCACCGCCCCACGCTGGATGAGGGGCTGGAGCGCCTCGCGCATCTTGAAACCCATGGCAACACTGACCATGCCTTTGGCTGGTCCTGGTTGGCGGAAGCGAAACTCTGGCGTGCAAGAAACTGCGCACCTGTCGCAGCGGCGTGAGGAGGCGAGATGGCAACCGAACCGGATAGCCTTGTTCTTGTTTATCTTCGTCGGCTGGATGAAAAGATGGATCGTGTGATCGACGATGTGCATGATTTGAAGGTTCGTATGACGAGCCTTGAGGAAGCGGTTGCCGGGATCAACCGAAGGATGGATCGGTTCGAGGTTGGGCTTGATCGCATCGAGCGTCGGCTTGATCTTTCCGAAATGCCGCATTGAGGGACGTATGACCAAAATCTGCACCCTTAACGAAAAAGGCACTGCCTTCTTCCTCGCCCCGCTTGCGGGGAGAGGTGCCCCGGCCTATGCCGGGGCGGTGAGGGGCGGTTTGCAGATGTTTCCATTGGTCCCTCACCCGGCGCTGCGCGCCACCCTCTCCCCGCAAGCGGGGCGAGGAAGCCTTGTTCTGATGGCTGAGGAAAGAAAGTTGTCCCTATGACCAAAATCCTCGTTGATAACCGGGAAGTCGATGTTCCCCCGCATTACACCCTGCTTCAGGCGGTGGAGGCGGCGGGGGGCGAGGTGCCGCGCTTCTGCTTTCACGAGCGGCTCTCGGTTGCGGGCAATTGCCGCATGTGCCTCATCGAGGTGAAGGGCGGGCCGCCCAAACCGCAAGCCTCCTGCGCCATGAATGTGCGCGACCTGCGCCCCGGCCCCAACGGCGAGCCGCCGCAGATTTTCACCACTTCGCCCATGGTGAAAAAGGCGCGCGAGGGGGTGATGGAGTTCCTCCTCATCAACCATCCGCTGGATTGCCCGATCTGCGATCAGGGCGGGGAATGCGATTTGCAGGATCAGGCTATGGCCTATGGCGTTGATTCCACGCGCTATCAGGAAAACAAGCGCGCGGTTGAGGATAAATATATCGGCCCCTTGGTCAAAACCACGATGACGCGCTGCATCCATTGCACGCGCTGCGTGCGCTTCACCACAGAGGTCGCTGGGATAACCGAGCTTGGGTTATTGGGGCGGGGCGAGGACGCGGAAATCACCACCTATCTTGAACGCGCAATGTCCTCCGAATTGCAGGGCAACGTCATCGACCTCTGCCCGGTCGGCGCGCTGACCTCGAAACCCTATGAATTCAACGCCCGCCCGTGGGAGCTGACGAAAACCCAGAGCATCGACGTGATGGACGCGGTGGGGTCCGCCATTCGCGTTGATACGCGCGGGGCTGAGGTGATGCGCGTGATGCCGCGCCTCAACGAGGCGGTGAACGAAGAATGGATTTCGGATAAAACCCGTTTCATCTGGGATGGTTTGAAAACGCAGCGGCTTGACCGGCCTTATATCCGCGAGAATGGCGCGCTTCGCCCGGCCTCATGGGCGGAGGCGTTCAGCGCCATTGCCGCGCGCGTCAAAGCCACGAACCCGGCGCGCATCGGCGCGCTCGCGGGCCAGCTTGCCGGTGTCGAGGAGATGTTCGCGCTCAAAGCTTTGATGGCGGCTTTGGGCAGCCCGAATATCGATTGCCGCTTCCCCGGTTCGCCCCTCAACCCCAAGCATGGCCGCGCGAGCTATCTTTTCAATTCCACCATTGCGGGGATTGAAGCGGCGGATGCGATCCTCCTCATCGGCACCAACCCGCGAAAAGAGGCGGCGGTGCTCAATGCCCGCATCCGGAAGTGCTACCTCAAGGGCGGTTTGACGATCGGCGTCATCGGCGAGGCGGCGGACTTGACCTATCCCTATACCCATCTTGGCGCGGGGCCGGAGAGCCTTGCGGCTTTGCTCGACCATGCGCCGCCCAAGGCCGAAAAGCCGATGATCATTCTGGGGCAGGGCGCGCTCAACCGCAAGGATGGCGCGGGGCTTCTCGCGCTCGCGGCCAGGGTGGCGCTTGCGCTTGGCGTTATCAAGGAGGGCTGGAACGGCTTCAACGTGCTTCATCACGAGGCCGGGCTGGTGGGCGCGCTCGATCTTGGCTTCGTGCCCGGTGAAGGCGGGCTTGATACGGGCGCGATGCTGCAACCCGGCGCGCTTGATCTTCTCTTCAACCTCGGCGCGGATGAGGTTGATATTCCCGCTGGCAGCTTCGTGATTTATCAGGGCACGCATGGCGACAAGGGTGCGCATCGCGCGGATGTCATTCTGCCCGGCGCAGCTTACACGGAAAAATCCGCAACTTATCTGAATACCGAAGGCCGGGTGCAGATGACGAAGCGTGCCGCCTTCCCGCCCGGTGAGGCGCGCGAGGATTGGGCGATTTTGCGCGCGCTCTCCGAGGCTTTGGGCAAAAAGCTTCCCTTTGATTCGCTTGGTCAATTGCGTGCCGCGCTTTATGCGGCCCACCCGCATTTTGCCGCGCTTGATCAGGTCGTTGCGGCGGATGCATCAGCGCTTGAAGCCGTGGCGCGCCTGCCGGTCGCAATCGAAAAGCAGGCTTTTGCCAGCCCGGTTTCGAGCTTTCATCTCACCAACCCCATCGCGCGGGCTTCCGCGATCATGGGGCAATGCGCGGCACTGGCTCAGGCGCCGCTGCAAGCTGCCGCCGAATGAGGGAATAACCATGGTCGATCTTGCTCAGCCCGTGCGCAAAACAAAATGGCTGCCGCTCATCCTTGGCGGCATCGGCCTTCTTGCGCTTATCGGCCTTGGTTATGGTGTTTTTGCGGGCGCGCGCTTCCTCTTTGCAACCGAGTGGTTTTTGCCAACCCTGATCGTGGTGGGCAAGAGCCTGCTTCTGCTGGCCGTTCTTCTCATCGTGATCGCGTTTTTCCTGTTGGCGGATCGGAAAATCTGGGCAGCCGTGCAATTGAGGCGCGGGCCGAACGTGGTGGGGCCTTTCGGCTTGCTGCAAAGCTTCGCGGATTTGCTGAAATTCGTGCTCAAGGAGCCGATTATTCCGGCAAGCGCGGATAAAATCCTGTTTCTCCTTGCGCCGCTCATCACCTGTGTCCTCGCGCTGGCGGCATGGGGCGTGGTGCCGGTCGCTGAAGGCTGGGCGATTGCCGATATCAATGTCGGGGTTTTGTATATTTTCGCCATTTCCTCGCTCGGGGTTTATGGCGTGATCATCGGCGGCTGGGCCTCGAATTCGAAATACCCGTTTTTAGGCGCGCTGCGCTCGGCGGCGCAGATGGTGAGCTATGAGGTCTCCATCGGGTTCGTGATCATCACGGTTTTGATGGTGGTGGGGTCATTGAACCTCACGGATATCGTGCTGGCGCAGGACAAGGGCGGGCTGGCGGCGGCTTTGGGCATGCCGTGGTTCACCATGCTCAACTGGTTTTTCATCCCGCTTTTTCCGATGTTCGTGATTTTCTTCATCTCGGCCTTGGCGGAAACCAATCGCCCGCCCTTTGATTTGCCGGAGGCGGAATCCGAGCTTGTTGCCGGGTTCATGTCCGAATATGCCTCGACGCCGTATCTGCTCTTCATGCTCGGTGAATATGTGGCGATCATGACGATGTGCGCGCTCACCACCATCCTGTTTCTGGGGGGCTGGACGCCGCCCCTGAGCATCGCGCCCTTCACCTGGGTGCCGGGAGTTTTGTGGTTTTTGCTCAAGGTGAGCTTTGTGTTCTTTCTTTTCGCCATGGTCAAAGCCATGGTGCCGCGCTACCGCTATGACCAGTTGATGCGGCTGGGCTGGAAGGTGTTCCTGCCCTTGAGCCTCGCCTCGGTTGTTGTTGTGGCGGCGGTTTTGCAGCTTACGGGGTGGTATCGGTGATGAGCGCGGCAACCTTGATCATTCTCACCGGCTCCACCTTGGGCGGGCTGTTCGGGCTTTTATGCGCCTTCGGGCAGGTCAAGCTCGTGCGGCTTTACGGGCGCGGCAAGCCGCCGGAAATCCAGCAGCGCGCGCATGACACGGTGGATCAATTGAAGCTGACGAGCTTTCTCGGCATGCCGCTGGTGTTCTCGATCATCGGCTACATGCTCGCCGTCGCCTATATCGAGAAGGGGATGTGAGCATGGCAGAAACGGGCATCATCACGGCGGCGCGCGGGCTTTTGCTGAAGGAATTCGTTTCGGCGTTCTTCCTCACCATGCGCTATTTTTTCAAGCCGAAACCGACGCTGAATTACCCGTTCGAGAAGGGCCGCACCTCGCCGCGCTTCAGAGGTGAGCATGCCTTGCGCCGCTACCCGAATGGCGAGGAACGCTGCATCGCCTGCAAGCTTTGCGAGGCGATCTGCCCGGCGCAGGCCATCACCATCGAGGCAGGCCCGCGCCGGAATGACGGAACGCGCCGCACCACCCGTTATGATATCGACATGACGAAATGCATCTATTGCGGCTTCTGTCAGGAGGCCTGCCCGGTGGATGCGATTGTCGAGGGGCCGAATTTTGAATTCGCCACCGAAACGCGCGAGGAGCTGTTTTATGACAAGGATCGGCTTCTCGCCAATGGCGCGCGCTGGGAGCGGGAACTTGCCCGCAATATCGCCGCTGATGCGCCCTATCGCTGAGGGAACAAGGGTATGAACGTGGCGTCCCTCTTCTTTTATCTCTTTTCCGGGGTTCTCATCGCCGCGGCCTTGATGGTGGTGTCGAGCCGCAACCCGGTGCATGCCGTGCTCTTCCTCATTCTGGCGTTTTTCAACGCGGCGGGGCTTTTTCTGCTGCTCGGGGCCGAGTTTCTGGCGATGATCCTCATCGTCGTTTATGTCGGCGCGGTGGCGGTGCTCTTCCTCTTCGTCGTGATGATGCTCGATGTCGATTTTGCCGAATTGCGGCAGGGGTTCTTGCAATATCTGCCGTTTGGTGTGCTGATTTCCGCGATTTTCTTCGTCGAGGTCGCGCTGGTTGTCGGCACATGGCAGCTTGCGCCTGATGCTCTGGCGATGCGCAAGGCCGCCGCCGCGCTGCCCGTCGATGCGATGAATGCGCGCGCTTTGGGCCGCGTGCTTTACACCGAATATGTGTATTTCTTTCAGGCGGCGGGGCTCATCCTGCTGGTCGCGATGATCGGGGCGATTGTCCTTACCTTGCGCGAGCGGGTGGGGGTGAAGCGGCAATCGATCGCGGCGCAGAACGCGCGTTCCAAGGCGAGCGCCATGGCGCTGGTTTCGGTCATGCCGGGGCAGGGCGTTGATATCGTCGGCGTCAAACGGGCGGACGCCGCCGGGCAGGGGGATTGACCATGGCCATCGGGCTTTCGCATTACCTCGTCGTCGCGGCGGCGCTTTTCACGATCGGCGCGCTCGGCATTTTCGTCAACCGCAAGAATGTCATCGTCATCCTGATGTCGATCGAGTTGATCCTCTTGAGCGTCAATATCAACCTCGTCGCGTTTTCCACCCATCTCGGGGATATCACGGGCCAGGTTTTCGCGCTCTTCGTTCTCACGGTTGCGGCGGCGGAAGCGGCCATCGGGCTTGCCATTCTTGTGGTCTATTTCAGAAATCGCGGCACCATCGCGGTTGAAGATATCAATGTGATGAAGGGCTGAGCCGCCATGCTCTTGAATAACCTTGCCCTCGCGATCGTCTTTCTGCCGCTGCTGGGCTTTCTCATCGCCGGTCTTGCCTTGCTCCTTGCGCATCCGCCCGCGCGGGAGGCCGAAGTTTTGGCCTTCGGGGCGGCCGACCATTCGGGCCATGGCACGCCTCATCATGCGCATGATGATCATGATGACCACCATGCGGTTGAGCCTTCCCCGCATGCGGAGGGTGTTTCACGATTTTCGGAAATCGTCACCACCGGGTTTTTGCTGGTGGCAGCGGCGCTCTCCTGGCTCGTGTTTTCCAAAATCGCGCTGGGCGGGGGCGAGGCTTTGCGCGTTCCGGTGGCGGAGTGGATCAGCGTCGGGGCGTTCCGGGTCGATTGGGCCTTGCGGGTCGATACCCTCACCGCCGTGATGCTGGTGGTGGTGACGACGGTATCGAGCCTCGTTCACCTTTATTCCATCGGCTATATGCATGAAGACCCGGCGCGGCCCCGATTTTTCGCCTATCTCTCGCTTTTCACCTTCGCCATGCTGATGCTGGTGACAGCGGATAACCTCGTGCAGATGTTTTTCGGCTGGGAGGGTGTGGGCCTCGCGAGCTATCTTCTTATCGGCTTCTGGTTCAGGAAAAAAAGCGCGAATGATGCGGCGATGAAGGCGTTTATCGTCAACCGCGTCGGGGATTTCGGCTTCGCGCTTGGCATTTTCCTGTGTTTCTGGGTGTTCGGCGCGGTGACGTTTGACGCGATTTTCGCCGCCATTCCGGGGCAGGCGAAAGCAATGGTGCCGTTTCTGGGCTATTCCGTCCCCGCGCTCGAACTCGCCGCCTGCCTGCTTTTCATGGGCGCGATGGGGAAATCCGCGCAGTTTCTGCTCCATACCTGGTTGCCGGATGCGATGGAGGGGCCAACCCCGGTTTCCGCCCTCATCCATGCTGCCACCATGGTGACGGCGGGGGTGTTCATGGTCGCGCGGCTTTCGCCGATTTTCGAGGCCGCGCCTTTCGCGCAAAGCGTCGTTCTGGTGGTGGGGGCGACGACGGCGTTTTTCGCCGCCACCATCGGGCTGGTGCAGAATGATATCAAGCGCGTCATCGCCTATTCCACCTGCTCGCAGCTTGGCTATATGTTCGTGGCGCTTGGCGCGGGGGTTTATGGCGCGGGGATCTATCACCTTTTCACGCATGCGTTTTTCAAGGCGCTGCTGTTTCTGGGTGCGGGCTCGGTCATCCATGCGATGCATCACGAGCAGGACATCCGCAAGATGGGCGGCCTCATCAAGGTCATTCCCTTCACCGCCGCAATGATGTTCATCGGCACTATCGCGCTCACCGGTTTTCCCTTCACAGCGGGGTATTATTCCAAGGACGCGATTATCGAGGCGGCCTATGTCGCGCATCAGCCCGGCCATGCCTATGCCTTTCTCTGCGTCGTGCTCGCGGCGGGCATGACGTCTTTCTATTCGTGGCGGCTTTATTTCCTCACCTTCATGGGCAAAACGCGGGCGGATCACGAGACCTTCGCGCATGCGCATGAAAGCCCGATGGTGATGCTGATCCCGCTTGGTGTTTTGGCTGCGGGAGCGATTTTCGCCGGGTTTCCGTTTGCCCAGCATTTCATCGGCCATGAGCAGGGCGAATTCTGGCGCGGTGCTATCCTGATGGGGCCGGAGAATCATACGCTCCACGACATGCATGACCACGCGAAACTCCCCGCCTGGGTGGGCTGGAGCCCGTTTGTGATGATGGTGGGCGGCTTCGTGCTCGCCTGGCTTTTCTATATCAAATGGCCGGAAATTCCGGGCAGGATCGCCGCGCGCCACCCCTCTCTTTATCAGTTCCTGCTCAATAAATGGTATTTTGACGAGCTTTATGACCTCCTCTTCGTCAACCCGGCGAAACGTCTTGGCCATTTCTTGTGGAAACGCGGTGACGGCTGGCTGATCGATGGGTTCGGGCCGGATGGCGTCTCCGCGCTGGTGTTGCGCATCACATCGCGCGCGGTGAAATTGCAATCGGGCTTTGTCTATCACTATGCCTTTGCCATGCTGCTCGGGGTTGCAGGCTTTCTCACCTGGTTCCTGTTCCTCGGAGGGGTGCATTGATGTTCGGCTTTGGCATTCTTTCCGGGCTACTGCTGCTGCCGCTTTTGGGCGCGGCCTTCGTGCTGATGCAGGCGGATGACGCGGCGGGCGCGAAAAACGCGCGCTGGGGCGCGTTCTGGGCCAGCATCGCGACGTTCCTCCTCAGCCTTGTTGCGCTCGCGCGGTTTGATGTCGCAAAACCGGGCTTCCAGCTTGTCGAGCGCAAGGCCTGGCTGGGGGAGGGGATTGTTTACCAGTTGGGGGTGGACGGCATCGCGATGCCCTTCATCATCCTCACCACGTTCTTGCTGCCCTTCTGCATCGCGGCTTCGTTCAACAGTATCACAACGCGGGTGAAAACCTATTACGCGTTGTTTCTGATGCTTGAAACGGTCATGATCGGGGTGTTCGCCAGCCTTGATCTTGTGCTCTTTTATGTGTTTTTCGAGGCGGGGTTGATCCCCATGTTCCTCATCATCGGCATCTGGGGCGGGGCGAGGCGGATTTATGCCAGCTTCAAGTTCTTCCTCTATACGCTGCTCGGCTCGGTTCTCATGCTGCTCGCCATCATGGCGATGTCCTTTGCGGCGGGCACGACGGATATCATCAAGCTTCTCGCCTTCAAGTTCCCGGCGGGCATGCAAACCTGGCTCTGGCTCGCGTTTTTCGCGTCTTTCGCGGTAAAAATGCCGATGTGGCCGGTGCATACCTGGCTGCCGGATGCGCATGTGGAAGCACCCACCGCCGCTTCCGTGGTGCTGGCGGCGGTTCTTCTGAAAATGGGCGGCTATGGCTTTTTGCGCTTCTCGCTCCCCATGTTTCCGGAGGCGAGCCTTCATTTCGCGCCCTTTGTGTTCGCGCTGTCTGTCATCGCGATCATCTATACCTCGCTCGTGGCCCTGATGCAGGAGGATATCAAAAAGCTCATCGCCTATTCCTCCGTCGCGCATATGGGTTTCGTGACGATGGGGATTTTCACGCTGAATGCACAAGGCGTGCAGGGCGCGGTGTTCCAGATGGTGAGCCACGGCTTGGTCTCCGGCGCGCTCTTCCTTTGCGTTGGCATCGTTTATGACCGGATGCACACGCGCGCGATCACCGCCTATGGCGGGCTCGTCAACCGCATGCCGCTTTATGCTCTGGTGTTTCTGCTTTTCACCATGGCCAATGTCGGCCTTCCGGGCACGTCCGGCTTTGTCGGTGAGTTTCTCACTTTGCTCGGCTCCTATAAGGCGAATACATGGGTCGCGTTTTTCGCAACAACCGGGGTGATCCTCTCGGCGGCCTATGCGCTCTGGCTTTTTGCCCGCGTGGTTTATGGCAAAATGGAAAAACACGCGCTCGAGACAATCCCGGATCTTGACCGGCGCGAGCTTGCACTTCTCATCCCGCTTGCTTTGCTGGTGATCTATTTCGGTGTTCAGCCCAACGCCATCCTTTCGATGTCCTCCGCCTCGGTTGATGCGCTTTTGAGCGCGGTGCAAACGGGGCTTGCGGCCACCAGAACCGCGCTTCTGCCATAAGGTTTATGCCCATGAATGCCGCCATCTCCCCGCTTCCCGCTTTCGGCCCCGCCTTACCGGAGATCGTGCTGGCGATCATCACCTTGGGGCTGGTGCTGCTTGGCGCGTTCAAGGGCGATGGCGCGAAACGCCTGATCGACACCATCGCGCTCTGCGGGCTTGTTGCGGTTGGTTTGTTGCTCATTGATCAGGGGGAAGGGCGCATTGCCACCTTCAATGACGCCTTTGTGGTCGATGGCTTCGCGCGGGTGATGAAGATCCTCACGCTCATCGGCTCCTTCTCGGCGATCCTGCTTTCGAGCCGATATCTTCATGAGGAGAAAATCGCGCGGTTTGAATTCACCATCCTCATCCTGCTCGCCACCATCGGCATGATGATGATGTGCTCGGCCAATGAGTTGATCTCGCTCTATCTTGGCGTCGAGTTGCAATCGCTCGCGCTGTATGTGGTCGCGGCCTTCCACCGCGATAACGCGAAAAGCGCCGAAGCCGGGCTGAAATATTTCGTTCTCGGCGCGCTCTCCTCCGGCATGCTGCTTTATGGCATGAGCCTTGTCTATGGCTTTACCGGGTCTGTGACCTTCCCGGCGATTGCGAAGGCGGTTTCCGGCCATGGCGGCGCGGGCGTGGTGTTCGGGCTGGTGTTCATCATCGCCGGGCTCGCCTTCAAGATGAGCATCGTGCCGTTCCATATGTGGACGCCGGATGTTTATGAAGGCGCGCCAACGCCCGTGGCCGCGTTTTTCGCCACCGCGCCGAAAATGGCCGCTGTTGCCATGACAACGCGCATCCTGATCGATGCGTTCCTGCCCGTGTTGAAGGATTGGCAGCCGATCATCGTGTTCGCCGCCATCACCTCCATGGGCCTCGGTGCTTTTGCCGCTATCGGGCAACGCAATCTGAAACGGCTTCTCGCCTATTCCTCCATCGGCAATATGGGCTATGCGATGGTGGGGCTCGCAGCAGGCACGCTTGCGGGGGTCGAGGGTATCGTCATTTTCATGAGCGTTTATCTTGCGATGACGCTTGGCGTTTTCGCCGTCGTTCTTGCCATGCAATCAGGCGGCAAACGGCTTGAGAGCGTTGGTGATCTTGCCGGCCTGTCGCGCAGCAACCCCGCGCTGGCTTTCGTCATGGCGACGCTTTTGTTCTCGCTCATCGGCATTCCGCCGCTTGGCGGGTTTTTCGGCAAATATTACGTTTTTGCGGCGGCGATCGAGGCGAAGCTTTTCACGCTCGCGGTCATCGGCATTCTCGCCAGCGTCGTTTCGGCGTTTTACTATCTGCGCCTCATCAAGGTGATGTATTTTGATGCGCCGACCCTTCCCGTCATCCCCGTTGCCGGGGAGTTGCGCTTTGTCATGTGGGCGGCAGCGGGCTTCGTGCTGCTTTTCGCGCTTTTCGCCAATCCGCTGCGCCTCGTCGCGCTCGGCGCGTCGCAATCCTTGTTCTAACGGTGACACTGACGCTTCCCCCTGAGGTTCTGGATGCCGGGTTTTCGCTGGAGCACCATGCGGAAATCGGCTCGACCAATGAGCGCGCGCTTGCATGCGTGCTGGAGGGGCGGGACAGGGTCTGGGTCGTGGCGGATGCACAACAGGCCGGGCGCGGGCGGCATCAGCGGCACTGGCACTCGCCGCCGGGCAACCTTTATGCCTCGCTTGGGTTGAGAGCACCGTGCGAAGCGGAGTATTTGCCGCAATTCGGCTTTGTTGCAGGCGTCGCGCTTGCGGAGGCGGTGCTTGCCCTCGCGCCGGAGCTTGCGGGGCATTTTTCGCTGAAATGGCCGAATGATGCGATGCTCGATGGCAGGAAATGCGCGGGGCTTTTGCTCGAAGGCACGACCCTGCCAGGGGGCGGCTCGGCGCTGGTGATCGGCATGGGGGTGAATATCACGTCTCTTCCCGAGGCACTTGAACAGGAGGCGGCGCTTCTGCCGGGTCTGACGCGGGATGGGCTTTTTGCCGCGCTCACGAAACGCATGCTGGCCTTGATCGCGCTGCATGGAAAAGGCACAGGGTTTGATACTGTCCGCGCGCGCTGGCTGGGTCATGCCTTGCCCTTGGGCACGCGGATGCGGGTTCGCCTGCCATCCGGCGAACGGCATGGAGTTTTTGGCGGCATCGACGCGGAAGGGCATCTTCTGCTCGGCACAGGGGCGGGGCAGGAAACCATTCTGGCGGGAGATGTGTTTCTGGTTTAGAAAGCATTTTCAAGCGAAGTGGGCACCGGTTCGCGTAAAGAAAATGCGTCAAAATAAAGAGATAAAGCACAAGTCAACGAAATCTGGCCCCGCACGGCGGGGAGGCATAATGGTGCAAATCTGCACCCGATAACGGGCGATGCAAAGCATCGCGGAAAGAATGGAATGAAAGAACAATCGCTTGTCTTCGCGGCCCTTGGCGGGCTTGGCGAAATCGGCATGAATATGGCGCTTTACGGCATCGGCGCCGGTAAAAAGCGGCAATGGATCATGGTGGATTGCGGGGTTGCCTTCGCAGGCGATGACCTGCCGGGGGTTGAACTGATTTTCCCCGATACCGCCTTCATCGAGGATGAGCGCAAGAACCTCCTCGGCGTCATCATCACCCATGCGCATGAGGATCATTTCGGCGCGCTCGCTGATTTATGGCCAAGGCTTGGCGCGCCGGTTTACATGACGCCGTTCTCCGCCAATCTTCTGGAGGCGCGGCGGCTTTTCGAGCCGGATGCGCCGAAAATCCCGGTGCGCCGCATCCATCAGCAATCGCGCTTCAGCCTTGGCCCCTTCGAGATCGAATGCGTGCCGGTGGCCCATTCCATCCCCGAGGCGATGGCTTTGGCGATCCGGACGCCGCTCGGCACGGTTTTGCACACCGGCGACTGGAAAATCGACGAAACGCCGGTTCTCGGCCTGCCGACGGACACCAAACGCCTGAAAGAAATCGGCGATGAGGGGGTTCTCGCGCTCATCTGCGATTCAACCAATGTCACGCGCGAGGGGATTTCCCCCTCCGAAACCGATGTGAGAAACAGCCTGCGTGACCTCATCCTGAGCGCGAAGGGCAGGGTGGCTGTCACCACCTTCGCCTCCAACGTCGCGCGTATCCGCGCGGTGGCGGAAGCGGCTGCGGAGGCGGGGCGCGAGGTGATCCTCGTTGGCCGGGCGATGGACAGGGTGGCCGATGTCGCGGGCGAGCTTGGCATGCTCGATGGCTTGCCGGGCTTCAAGGGGCCGGACCGGTTCAGGAGCCTCGCGCGCGATAAATGCGTTTTGCTCCTCACCGGGTCGCAAGGCGAGCCGCGCGCGGCGCTTGCACGCGTGGCGGAGGGTGAGCACCCGGATATCACGCTTGCATCGGGGGATACGGTGATTTTCTCTTCCCGCGCCATTCCGGGCAACGAGAAAGGCATTGGCCGCATCATCAACAACCTTGCGCGCATGGGCGTGAAAATCATCACGGATCGCGATGGCCTTGTGCATGTCTCCGGCCATCCGCGCCGCGAGGAACTCAGCCGCATGTATGAATGGGTGCGGCCCGCCATTGCTATCCCCGCGCATGGCGAGGCGTTGCATCTCTCCATGCATCGCGATTTTGCGCGATCATTGGGGGTGAAAACCGTCTTGCGCGCGTTCAACGGCGATCTTGTCGAGCTCGCGCCCGGTGATGCCCGCATCATCGATGAGGTGCCGCATGGCCGCCTCGTGAAGGATGGCGCGCTCATCATCGATGCCGAGGATACCGCGATTGCCGAGCGGAAAAAGCTCAGCTTTGCCGGCATTGTCAGCGTCGCGGTGGCGATTGACAAGCACGGCGCGCTCGCGGGCGAGCCGGATATCGCGCTGTTCGGCATCCCCATTGTTGATGACGAGGGCGAGCGCATGGCTGATCATGTGCGCGATATCGTGGCGGAGGTTTATCGCGCGATGCACAAAGGCAAACGGCGTGATGCCGATGCGCTTCGTCAGGCGCTGGAGCGCGGCGTGCGCGCCGGGTTGCAGGATATCTGGGATAAAAAACCCATCACCAAAGTGCTTGTTCTGGAGGTTTAGGGATGATCGGCCGGTTGAACCATGTTGCAATCGCGGTTCGGGATGTTGTGGCGGCGTCCGAAACCTATCGCACGGCTCTGGGTGCGGTGGTGACAAAGCCGCAGGATCTGCCGGAGCATGGCGTGCGCGTGGTCTTCGTCACCCTGCCCAATACCAAGATCGAGTTTCTCGAACCTCTGGGCGCCGCTTCGCCGATTGCGAAATTCCTTGAGAAAAACCCCGATGGCGGCATGCATCACCTCTGCTATGAGGTGGCGGATATTCTGGCCGCGCGCGATGCTTTGGTGAAGGCGGGCGCGCGGGTTCTGGGGGATGGAACGCCGAAAACCGGCGCGCATGGCAAGCCGGTTCTGTTTCTCCACCCAAAAGATTTTTGCGGCACGCTCACCGAACTCGAAGAGGTGTAAGGCATGAGCATCGGCAGCGCGGTTGCGGTTTATTTCGTCATCTGGTGGACGGTGATTTTCGCGGTTCTGCCCTTCGGCATCAGGTCACAGCGCGAGGCAGGGGTGGTGGTGCCGGGGTCTGACCCCGGCGCGCCGGCCTCCATGCGCTGGGGCCGGTTGATGCTCATCAACACCCTTGTTGCGGCGGTGGTTTTTGCGCTGTTCTATGTGCTGATTCTTCCCCTTCTGTTTCAGGCCGCCTGATGAGCGCTTTCCTTCTTGACGGCAGGGCCATCGCCGCTGATTTGCGTGCCGGGCTTCAAACCCGCGTCGCGCAGCATCTTGCGGCGGGGCGTCGTGCCCCCGCGCTTGCCGTGGTGCTGGTGGGGCAAAACCCGGCCAGCGCGGTTTATGTTGCCTCCAAGGTGAAGCAAACCACGGAAATCGGCATGGTTTCCATCGAGCATCGCCTGCCGGACAATGTCACCGAGGCCGAGCTTCTCGCGCTGATCAACAGGCTGAACAGGGACGCGGCGGTCGATGGCATTCTCGTGCAGCTTCCCTTGCCGCCCGCCATCCGTGCCGAGGCCATTCTGGCGGCGGTTGACCCCGATAAGGATGTGGACGGGTTTCACCCTGTCAATGCCGGGCGGCTCGCCACGGGCGCTCCCGGCTTCGTGCCCTGCACGCCGCGCGGGGCCATGGTGCTGATCCGCGCGGCACAGCGCGTTCTGACGGGCGGGGAGGGGCTTTCCGGGCTTGATGCCGTGGTGGTTGGCCGCTCCACCATCGTCGGCAAACCCATGGCGCAATTGCTGCTTGCGGCGGATTGCACGGTCACCATCGCGCATTCAAAAACGCGCGACCTTGCGGCCCTGTGTCGCCGCGCCGATATTCTGGTGGCGGCCATCGGGCGGCCCATGGCTCTGGGGGCGGCGCATGTCAAACCCGGCGCCATTATTATCGATGTCGGCATCAACCGCATCGCTCCGGGCGATAAAACCCGGCTGGTGGGGGATTGCGATTTTGCGGCGATGCAGCCCATCGCCGGGGCCATCACCCCCGTGCCGGGCGGGGTTGGCCCCATGACCATCGCCTGCCTTCTGGAGAACACGCTGGAAGGTTATGAGCGGCGCATGGGATAAGACTTATCGCTCCACTGCTACAACCCGGCCTTTCTCCAACCCCAATGTCACCTTGCCCTCGATGAGGCGCAAGGCCAAAGTGCCGAAAACCTCCGCCCGCCAGCCTTGCAGAACCGCCAGATCTGGCGATGGATTGGTGGCGAGCCGGTCAATATCCTCGCCCGATGCGATGAGACGCGGCGCAACCTGAGCGCGCTCGGCCACAGCCTGAAGCAGAACTTTCAAAAGCTGCACCAAAGCCCCGTTGCCGCTGGATTTTTCAGCATCGAGCGGGGGCAGGCTCGCGGGGCCGCGTGCCAGCGCCTCGCTCACGGCGGCGAGGATATCCGCGCCTGCGCGCGAGCGCTCGAACCCGTTCGGCAAAGCGCGCAGCCTTGCGAGATCCTCGACGGATTTCGGCTGTGCCACCGCGATTTCCGTCAAAGCGTCATCCTTGAGAACGCGGCCGCGCGGCACATCGCGCGTCTGCGCCTCACGCTCGCGCCAGTCCGCCAGAGCCATGAGGATCAGACGCTCATTGGGTTTCCTGAGGCGTGATTTGATGCGCTGCCACGCATCCTCCGGCGCGCTTTCATAGGTTTTCGGGCTGGTGAGGACGGCCATTTCATCCTCGACCCAGGCTGCGCGCCCGGTTTTTTCGAGCTTGGCTTTCAGCTTTTCGTAAACCACGCGCAGATGCGTGACATCCGCTGCCGCATAAACGAGCTGCGCCTCGGTGAGGGGGCGGCGCGACCAATCGGTGAAGCGCGAGGATTTGTCGATTTTCGCACCCGCCAAAGCGCTGGCAAGGCTCTCATAGGAAACCTGCTCGCCATAGCCGCAAACCATGGCGGCGACCTGACTATCAAAGAGCGGCGCTGGGATGATGCGCCCCTTCTGCCAGATGATCTCCAGATCCTGCCGCGCGGCGTGGAATACCTTCATCACCGCCTTATCCGCCATCAGCGCGAAAAACGGCGCAAGATCGATCCCTTCCGCGAGGGGGTCGATGAGCACAACCTCTTCCGCGCTCGCCATCTGGATGAGGCAGAGTCTTGGATAATAGGTCGTCTCGCGCAAAAATTCGGTATCAACGGTGATGAAGGCACTTCTGGCAAAGCGCGCGCAGATATCGCGCAAGGCATCGGTGCTGGTGGTGAGGGCAAGGCTCGCATTTTCCATGGCGAGGGTGATAAAGCAAAACCCGCGCCAAGGGAATTCTGTTTGATGGGAAATTGTGGCGTGTTTATTCAGACAGCCGCAAAATCTCGTCCACATTCATGCGTGCGGCAAGAACATGCAGAATGATAACGGCGTTTCCATCCGCGCGGTAGAAAATCAGGTAATTGCCATGCACGATGCGGCGAATGCCTTTTTCTTTCTTGCGTGCTACCAGCGGGTAGGCGAGGGGCATATCGAGCAGGGCTTTGCAGCGGGTCTCCAGTTCTTCAACAAAGCGCAACGCGCGGGTTGGATTATCCTCAGCGATCCTATCGCCAATTCGCTCCAGATCTCTACGCGCTTCAGATGTGAAGAGCAGCCTCATTCGGGCGCATGTCCACCTGTTTTAGCGATATAGCGTGCTTTGAGCGTGCTGAAAACGGCATCAGCCTCATGAACTTGGCCGTTCTGGGCATCAGAAAGGCCACGCTCCAAGGCAGCATCAAGAGCATTGCGTGTTTCCTCGCGCTCTTCGAGAAGGCGAACGCCTTCACGCAGCACCTCGTCCCTCGACGCATAGCGACCGCTTTTGACAAGCCGTTTGATCGAGCCTTCAAAGGGTTCAGAAGCAGGGCGGCCCGGCATGATTTTATCCCCTCATAACCGCGCCATTATGCCAAGAGAATGTCGCTACAATCAAGCGATTCCATAACATGCCCCGGCGCGACAAGGCTTGACAAGCCGGGGGCGGGGCCGTTCTTGTCGCGAAAGCGAATCCGCCATCAAGCGAGCCTCTGATGTCTTTTGACCCTTCCTTGCATCCTTATCGTTCCCATACCTGCGGCGGCCTCAGCGCTGCGCATATTGGTGAAACCGCGCGGCTTTCGGGCTGGTGCCACCGCGTGCGCGACCATGGCGGCGTGCTTTTCATCGACCTTCGGGATCATTACGGCATCACGCAGATTGTGGTTGACCCGGATAGCCCCGCCTTCACTTTTGCCGAAAAACTGCGCTCGGAATGGGTCGTCAAGGTCGATGGCACGGTGCGCGCCCGCCCGCCGGGCACGGAAAACCCCAATCTTGCCACCGGCGCAATCGAGTTTTTCGTGACCGGGATCGAGGTTCTGAGCCAGGCGGCGGAACTGCCCGTGCCGGTCTTCGGTGACCTAGACTACCCCGAGGATACGCGGCTCAAATTCCGCTTCCTCGATTTAAGGCGCGAGAAGCTGCATAAAAACATCATGACGCGCGTGAAGGTGATTGACTCGATGCGCACGCGCATGAAGGCGGCGGGGTTCAACGAATTCGCGACCCCCATCCTCACCGCCTCCTCGCCCGAAGGCGCACGCGATTTTCTGGTGCCAAGCCGCATTCACCCCGGTGAATTTTACGCGCTGCCGCAAGCGCCGCAGCAATACAAGCAGCTTCTGATGATGGCGGGGTTCGACCGCTATTTCCAGATCGCGCCGTGCTTCCGCGATGAAGACCCGCGCGCGGACAGGCTTCCCGGCGAGTTCTACCAGCTCGATGTCGAGATGAGCTTTGTCGAGCAGGAGGATGTGTTCGCCACTATGGAACCCGTTATCAGCGGTGTGTTTCAGGAATTTGGCGGCGGCCGTGCGGTGACGCCCTCGCCCTGGCCGCGCATTCCCTATGCCGAGGCGATCGCGAAATATGGCTCGGACAAGCCGGATCTGCGCAACCCGATCGTGATGCAGGATATCTCAGAGCATTTCCGGGGCTCGAATTTCAAGGTTTTCGCGCGGATGCTGGAAGAGCCGAAAAACCGCGTCTGGGCCATTCCGGCCAAGGGCGGCGGCAGCCGGGCGTTTTGTGATCGCATGAATAGCTGGGCGCAGGGCGAAGGCCAGCCGGGTTTGGGGTATATTTTCTGGAAGGAGGGGGCTGGCTCCGGCCCCATCGCCAACAACATCGGCCCCGAGCGTGCCGAGGCGATCCGCCTCGCGCTCGGCCTTGCGGATGGTGATGCCGCCTTCTTCGTCGCGGGTGACCCCGAAAAATTCTATAAATTCGCGGGCAATGCCAGAAACAAGGTGGGCGAGGATTTGAACCTCACCGACAAGAACCGCTTCGCATTCGCCTGGATCGTCGATTTTCCGATGTTCGAGTGGAACGAGGACGAGAAAAAGGTCGATTTTTCACACAACCCCTTCTCGATGCCGCAAGGCGGGCTTGAGGCTTTGAAGACGCAGGAGCCAACCAGCATCAAGGCGTTTCAATATGATATCGCCTGCAACGGCTTCGAACTGGCCTCCGGCGGCATCCGCAACCACAAACCTGAAGCCATGGTCAAAGCCTTCGAGATCGCGGGTTATGGCGAGGAGACGGTGGTGGAACGCTTCGGCGGCATGTATCGCGCGTTTCAATACGGCGCACCCCCCCACGGCGGTATGGCGGCGGGAGTCGATCGCATCGTCATGCTGCTCTGCGATGCGCAGAACCTGCGCGAAGTGGCACTTTTCCCGATGAACCAGAACGCGCAAGACCTTCTGATGGGCGCGCCCTCGCAAGCCTCGCTCAAGCAGTTGCGCGAATTGCATCTGCGGCTCAACCTGCCGGAGAAATAGGGTGCAGAAATTGAATTGCAAGATACCTGTGATTTGATCACAGATATGCATGGTTATAAAAATATGAGTCGGAGGTCATCATGAACACCAGCCTGCAAAAATTGATGGATTTGGCCGCAAAAGTGCAGATGACACCACAGGAAAAAGAAAAACAAAGGCTGAGCTTTGCTTTTGGCAATGCCAAAATCGAAAATGACAGGATTACCTATGAGATGGTTGTCGAAGCTGCCAAGAAAATTGCGCGTGAGAAACAAGCTGAATGAAAGAGCGTTTTAGTCATGCAGAGCAGGCGCATCTTATCGCAGATGAGTTGGAACGCGCGCGCCTTGAGGCTGAAAATGCACTGCGCCAGATTGATGCAGCGGATGCCGAGCTTGCACGCTGGCTGACACAACCGGAGAAGCGCCTGCGCGTTTCGGATATTCTGCATTTTCATCGTGTCTTGATGACAGGCCTGACGGAATATGCCGGAAATTTTCGCCCTGCGCATGTTAAAATCGATGGGAGCAGCCATGTTCCTCCAACCGCCTCTGAAGTTCCCGCCTTGCTGGAAGATATGTGTGATTACCTTGCACGGCATTGGACATCCACCACACCGCTGCATCTTGCTGCTTATGCCCTTTGGCGTTTGAACTGGATTCACCCTTTTGTGGATGGCAATGGCCGCACGGCACGTATTATATCCAATCTTATTCTGTCCGCGCGGTCTGGAAAACTGATTCCGGGTGATCTCACCATTCCCGAGCAGATTGTTCGCAATAAGCAACCCTATTATCAAGCGCTCGAACCAGCGGACAAAGCCTTCCTGAAGGGAAATATTGATGTATCAAGCATGGAAACTCTTCTGGGGCAATATCTGGCCAATCAGCTGTTTGATTATTACAAGGTTATGACTGGCACTTTGGAAGAAGGGGTTGATCTCTCTGAAATCAATCAGCTTCTGGCAGAGGCAGAAAAGCAGGGCGCAAAAACAAGGCGCGCCGTTGCCTATATCCCTGAAAATCCTCAAACGGGGATATTGCCATGGGTTGAACGGCATCCTGTGCTGATGACTCTGCTTGTTGGGATTGTAACGGTGATCGTTTCCTTTATCGCCTGGCTTTGGCCAAAATAATGTCCTCCAGCCCCCCCTACCTCGCGGACATCAAGCGCCTGCTGTTTGAAACCGGGCGGCGCTATATGTGGCGCTATGCCATCTCCTTCGTGCTTCTGGCGGTGGTTTCGGCCACCACAGCGGCCACCGCCTGGCTGATGAAAAATGTCATCAATGATGTTTTCATCGCAAAAAGCGAGAGCGCGCTGTTTTTTGTCTCCGTCGCGGTTCTGGTGATTTATGTCGGGCGCGGGCTTGCCTCCTTCGGGCAGGGCGTGATGCTCGCGCGCATCGGCAATGACATTGTGGCGGAGGGGCAGAAAAAGCTCAGCGCCAAGCTGCTTGAAAGCGATGTCGGCACCATTCTCACGCGCACCTCGTCTGAAATCGTGCAGAAACAGATGATGGCGGCTGATTCCGTTCGCGCCTTGCTGCAAACGCTCATCACCGGGCTGGGGCGCGATGTGCTCTCGCTGCTCGGCCTTGTGGCGGTGATGGTGATGCAGGAGCCGCTGATGTCCTCCGTCGTGCTGCTGGCCTTGCCGGTGGCAGCGTTTTTCGTGGTCAATCTCAGCCAGAAGCTGCGCTCGGTGATGGGGCGGCAGATGGAAATCGGCGTTTCGATTGCCGATCAGTTGCGGCAGATCACGCAAGGGTTTCGCATGGTGAAAGCCTTCGGCGTTGAAGACCTGATGCAGCAGCGGCTGTCCCACTCGATTGATCAAATCCGCAAGATCGCCAATAAAATCGCCATTCTCACCGCGCGCACGCAGCCGATTGTCGAAACCTTGGCCGGATTTGCCGTGGGGGGCGTTATTTTTTACGGCGGCTGGCGTGTCATCGCGCAGGGCGCGACACCGGGGGAATTCTTCTCCTTCATCACGGCTTTGCTTCTCGCTTACGACCCGGCGCGACGCATCGCGGCGGTTCGGGTGCAGATCGAGCAGAATTTGCTCGGTTTGAGGGTTTATTTCGAGATGATGGATGAAGCCCCCAGCCATGATGATGCGGAAGGCGCACCCCCGCTCGCCTTCAAGGCCGGGGATATCCGCTTTGAAGGCGTGGACTTTGCCTATGAGGCGGGAACGCCGGTGCTGCGGGGTTTGACATGCCATGTCGAGCCGGGGAAAACCACAGCCTTTGTGGGGAGTTCCGGCTCGGGCAAAACCACCTTGATGAGCCTGCTTTTGCGCTTCTGGCGGCCGCAGGCCGGGCGCATTCTGGTCGATGGGCAGGATATTGGCGGTGTTACGGCGAAAAGCCTGCGCGCCGTCACCGCCTATGTCGGGCAGGATGCCTATTTGTTCGACGGCTCGGTGGCGGAAAACATCCGCATCGGCAAGCCGGATGCCAGCGAGGGGGAGGTGATCGCGGCGGCACAGGCGGCGGAGGCGGATGGTTTCATCCGCGCCTTGCCGCAGGGCTATGACACGCCGGTGGGCGAACTGGCGAGCCGCCTTTCGGGCGGGCAGAAGCAGCGCATCGCCATCGCGCGCGCGTTTTTGCGCAATGCCCCGGTTCTGCTGCTCGATGAACCCACCGCCGCGCTCGATGCGAAAAGCGAGGAGGCGATCCGCACCACGCTTGCGGCGCTCGCTGAAGGGCGCACCACCATCCTCATCGCGCATCGGCTGGCAACCGTGGTGGGGGCGGATAAAATCATCGTCATCGATGCGGGCGCGGTGGCAGAAAGCGGCAGCCACGCCACCCTGATTGCAAAACAGGGGCTTTACGCCAGCTTATGGCGGCTGCAAACGGGTGAGGGGTGATTGATCAGAGCAGCCGCTTGAGCCAAGCCCTGATCAACACCTTTTTCCAGTTATAGAGCTGGTTGGTAATTTTCCTCTTGCTGTATTTCTGGCCATTATCCCAGTTTTCAAAACTGATATAGTCGAAAAACTGCGCCAGAAAGGCTTCGCGTTTGCCATAAAGCTGTTCAGGTGAGCCAAGCAGGCTCACGCCGAACCGTTCCCAGCTTCGCCAGTTGCGCCTCCAGCTTTCAGGGTTCTGCGAGTGCATGAACAACCCCAGGCATTCATACTCGCTCAGGCTCATATCCGGGTTCTGGTTGGCAATGTTCAAGACCGCGTCGATCCAGTGGCAGCCATGGCGCGCCTTGATGACGGCGCAGAAGGCCTGAACCGTTTTGGCGCGGCAGGCAAAATTCTGCGCGATAAAGCCGTTTCGTGGCACATTCTTGATCTCAAACAGCGCCCTTGCCATGGCGAGATACGGTTTTTCGATCAGCGCCCCCGCATAAAGCAGAATGCACCCTTGCTCATCGATGAAGGAGAGCGGGCGCAATGGCACGGTATCCGCATCCCAGATCAGCACCAAGGCATCAGGCGCTGCCGTGCGTGCTGCCTCGATCTTGATGAATTGCTGGAGATACCAGTTCGCCTGCGCCTTTTTCTGGGGAGACAACGCTGCTTCGATATAGCTTTTGCCGCGATGGCCGAGAATATCATCCTCTTCAATCACCTCATAAGCGGGAGGCGTTATTGCCTTGAAGAGCGGCAAGTCTTGTGCAGGCACGATAAGAATATGTCGCCGCGCCGGGCAATGGCGCAGGAGGCGCGGCGCAGCAACGGCCCAGCAGGCGCTGTCCTTTGCCGCACAGACCGAAATCAAGGTATCAAGTTGAGAAAAAATAGCCATTAATGGATATTACTGGATCTTTATTTTGTTAAGCAGGTTGCATCGATTGTGTCATGAGAATGTATAATAATATTCTTATAAATATAAGAACCATTATGCTTTAGTCGAAACTCTGTTCAAGTGCCTGATTTTATACGCCATCCAAGTTTTACGTGGTCTTTTGAGTATATTTCTGTTGTATTTTAGCCCGTGATCCCAAGTTTCAAAGCTTGCAAAATCGATAAAGCGCGCTGCGTAGGCGATACTGGCAGGGTTAAGCCCCTCGATGCCGCCAAAGAGGCTTTTGCCGTATTGCTCCCAGCGACCCGTGGAATAAGCGAGCGTATCGGGATATTGGCTGATGAGGAAATAACCAAGATAATCATATTCGCTGAAGCTGACATGCGGCTTTCGATTGAGCAACGCGATCAGCGCCTCGATCCAATGAACGCCATGAACGGCTTCCGCGCGCTTGCAGAAGGCATTGAACATTGCGCCCGTAGCGGCAAAACTCTGGCCGATGAAGCAATGCGGTGGATGCGCAGCAACCTCAAGCAAAGACGCCGCGCCCTCAAAATGTGGCGGATGCAAAAACTGACCCGTGTAATGAATAAACCTGCCAGCTTCATCGATAAACTCAAGCGGTTTTAGGGGTATGGTATCCGCATCCCAGATCAGCGTCGCATCGTGGCTTGCGCCGTGCCGCGCTGCTTCAATTTTGATAAATTGCTGCAAAAACCAGCCGGAGCGCGAGAAGAGCTTGGAGTCTAGCCGCGATCTGACCCAATCCAACGTGCGATGGCCAAGATAATTCGTCTCGGGAACAACACTGAAAGCGGTGGGTGAGGCTTTAACGAAAAGCGCGCATTCCCGATCCGGCACGATGATCTCGTAGCGCTCTGCTTTAATCGAGGCAAGAACATACGGCGCGGCGATGCGCCAGACCTCAAGATCACGCGCATGGCAGACCGAGATAACACGCTCAATGGTTTTATGTTATTTGCGCAAGGCAGAATCAAAAGCTGGCTGCGTTGTCATGATCCTGCCGTCTCTTTCTCAAGACTTGTCTTTTTCCTAAGGTCTTTGCGTAAATTGCGCGTTTTCAGCCGAATGGTTCTGATGAGCCGTTGCGGCAGGGGCAGAAATTGCGCGTTTTGGTGCAGCGCCCCCTCTTCCTTGCCGGAGGCTGAGGCTGTTATCGGGCGCGTTGCCGCCCATTCGGCAAGTTTGGTGAAAAGATTATGCTGTGTGAGAAGCCGCACGCGCGCTTTGCTTATCGCGGGGAGGCGCTTTGACCAAAGCCCGCTTTCGAGCATGGCTTCGATCCTGTCGAGCGTTTCCGCTTCGCGCGCAATATCAATGGCAACGAAGCTTTGGGCAGGAAAATCCACCTCCAGATTGGCGCAGCCCGAAAAGATCGGCAAAGCCCAGCCAAGATAGGCATCGGCCAGTTTTTCCGTCCAGAAGGATGGAAGATCGTTGTTTTCCAGCACGAGATGATAGGCAAAGGGAGAAATCGCCTCCGCCTTGTCCGCAATCTCGTGAAAGCCGCGTCCGAAAACGTGCAGCCGGTCGCCAAGCCGCTTTTCCAGCGCCTCGACGAAGCGCAGGCGCGCGCGGTGCTTCGGCAGTTTCGCCTTTTTTGAAATCACGACCGAAAGCGCCTCGCGCTTTTCCAGCACCGGCAGGCTGGCAAGCGCGACAAGATCAAGCCGGGCGGGCCGCGTTTGATCGGCAAAATCAACGCCATAAAACCATGGCAAGGCCGGGTGGCCGGAATGCCATTGCCCGGTGAAGCCTTCCGGCTCAATCGGCCCCATCACATGCCCGAACTGGTTGAGAAACCCGGGCTGGTAGCGCTTCATGCCCGGCGGTTCGGAAAGAACCACCATCAGGCGATCACGCGGGAGCGCGAGGGAAAAAAGCCCCTGCGGCGGCTCGTCATAGACAACCGCGAAGGCGCAATCTTCTGCCATTTCGTTCAGCGTAACGCGAAAGCCATTGACGATGCCGCTTTCCGGCATTTGCCGCAGCCAGGGAAACGGCACATGCGACGTGAAAAGCGCGATCGACGCCATGATAAACCTGCCAAATTCAAGCATCAGCAGGTGGCTGAAGCGGCATGGCCTTGTCAAGCGCTTGCGTCATTGCGACCGCGAGCGAAGCGTGGCGGGAAGCAATTCAGATTTTTTTATTCGCTTGCGGCTGTTTTCTGGATTGCCGCGTCGGCTCCGCCTCCTCGCAATGACGGGGTGTGTCGGCTTAACCGTCATTGCGAGCGGAGCGAAGCAATCCAGATTTTTTTATTCGCTTGGAGCTGTTTTCTGGATTGCCGCGTCGGCTCCGCCTCCTCGCAATGACAAGGGTGTCGGCTTCACCGTCATTGCGAGCGGAGCGAAGCAATCCAGACTTTTTTATTCGCTTGCGGCTGTTTTCTGGATTGCCGCGTCGGCTCCGCCTCCTCGCAATGACAGGGGTGTCGGCTTCGCTGTCATTGCGAGCGGAGCGAAGCAATCCAGATTTTTTTACTCGCTCGCGGCTGTTTTCTGGATTGCCGCGTCGGCTTCGCCTCCTCGCAATGACAGGAAACGTATCTGTTGCATCACGGAAATGGTCACGTTAAGGCCGGAGCATGATTTTCGCACCCTCCCACAAACCTTTGCCGGGGCATGAGCCTGTCATCGCGGTGCAACTCGCGGGCGGGCTTGGCAACCAGATGTTTCAGGCGGCGGCAGGCATGGCGCTGGCGAAGCGCAATGGCGCGCGGCTGGTGCTCGATATCACGCATTATCGCCAGAAGGGCCATCGCAGGCCGGAGCTTGCGCCCTTTTTGCTTGATGCTGAAACGCGTGGCCGAAAGGGCGTGATCGAAGGGTTTCTGCGCCGGAAATTGAAACGGTTGATCAAAACACACGCGATTCCGCCCTGGTGGCGCGGCGTTGTTTATCGGCAGCCGGGGTATGGGTTCGATGCGGGCTTTGAAGCTCTGGGCAGCGCCTATCTTGTCGGCTATTTTCAATCCGGGCGGTTTTTTAAAGGCTGCGAGGCCGAGATTGCCTCGGCCTTCAACCCGGAAAAGCTGGCATCGCCACAGGCCAAGGCCCTGAGCGCACGGCTTGCTGGCGAGGGGAGCATTGCGCTGCATCTCCGCCGGGGGGATTATGCGAATAACCCCGTGACAAAGGCGTTTCACGGCGTTCTTGGCTGGGATTATTATGACGCAGCGGTGGCTTTGGTGCGCATGGCTGCACCCGAAGCCCGGCTGTTCATTTTCTCCGATGATCTTGAGGCCGCAACGGAGGCGATGGGCCGCTACCCCAACGCCGAGGTGATGCGGGGGGAAAGCGCGGGCGATGACATGTTCCTGATGAGCCGGGCGCGGCATCATATTCTCGCCAATTCCTCGTTTTCCTGGTGGAGTTGCTGGCTCGACCGGCGCGAAGGCAGCCTTCGCATCGCGCCGAAGCAATGGTTCACGCCGGAGGGGCTGAAAACGCATAAGGTTGACGACCTCATCCCGCAAGGCTGGGTGCAAATGTGATGCGCATCGGCCTTGCGCTCATCAATCTTGACCGGGATGACGCGCGCCTTGCGCATATGCAGGCGGAACTTGACCGGCTCGGCCTTACCTTCGAGCGCTTTCCGGCGGTTTACGGGCTTGATGTGCCGGAGGCTTTGCGAGGGCATTTCCTCGACGCGAAGGGCGCGCCAAGCCCCCGCCTCAAACCCGGCGAGATCGGCGTTTATGCCAGCCATCTCAGCCTTTATCATCAGCTTCTGGCGCGTGATGATCTCGACGCTCTCCTCATCATGGAGGATGATCTTGAATTCGCGCCGGATTTTGCAGGCGTTCTTGCCGCGCTCTCCCTCCTGAAGCAGCCGTTTGACCTCATCCGCCTCTCGAACCCCGCCAAGGCGCCTTACAGGGTGGAACAGGCGCTTGGCACAGGCCGGTCGCTCGTCACCTATCTGCGGGTGCCGAATAATACGGGCTGCTACCTCGTCACGAAAGCGGCGGCTGCGAAAATCGCGGGCTTTTGCGGCCAGCGCGTTTCCGCGATCGACGAGGATTTGCGTCGCCCATGGGAGTTGGGGCTTGAAACCTTTGGCGTTCTGCCCCCGCCCGTGCGCGCCAATATCTTTGAAACCTCGTCGATTGATGCCATAGGCCAGCGCGCTCTGGGGCGGGAGAGCCTGTGGCAGAAATTGAGGCGCCGCCATTGGCCGGGGCCATCCCGCATGATGCGGCAGCTGCGCTGGCAGGCCCGGCATTTCGGGGTGAGGGGGTATGCGGCCGCGATTCTGCGCGGCAGCCTTGCTTCAATGCTCAAGCGTTTCGGGCAAAGGGAAAAGGCAGCGGCTTTGTTGCGCATGGAGTGAATGCCTTCACTCGTGGCGCAAAATCACCCGGTCGATCACATCGGCGATGATGCCGTGCCGGAAGGCGCGGGTGAGGGCCTCCGCGTCATAATCCTCGCGCACCCAATCGAGGAAGGGTTTGCCGCTCTTTTGCGTTGCTTCAAGATAGGCGTCGAATACCGCGTCGAGAATGCCGGTGCGGGATTGCCTGATATGCAGATGGCGCAAGGAGAGCTGCGCCTTCGCGCGTTCCACCGATGCCCCCTCTTTCACGATGAGGTAGAGCGCCGCGAGAAACCCCGCCCGATCCGCCCCGGATTTGCAATGCATGAAAACGGGGGTTTCAAGGGTTGAAAACATCGCGGCTGCTTTCAGAATTGCCTCGCGCGTTGGCGCTTCGCGCGAAAAAAACGGCAGGGTGATGAAGGCGATGCCGTTTTTGTCGCAAAGATCGCGCATCAAGGCGTTGCCGCCATGGCGTGCATCATGCCGCGCGGTGATGATGGTGCGGATGCCCTTCGCCTTCAGCCAGCCGAGATCAAGCGGGGTTGGCTGGTTGCCGCGAAAAATACCGGGCGCGACCTCGGCGCGGTTTTTCCAGAGGAGGCGCAAGATGCCGAAATCGACAAACAGGAGGTCGAACCACGCGGCACGGCGATCCCCGGCGCTTTGCGGTGCCAAAGCAAAGCGCGCGCGTTGCTCCGGGCCTGTCAACCGTTTCAAGAAGGGCAGGGGCAAGATTTACGCTTTTTTCAGAAATTCGGTGCGCAGAACAAGGCCCTTCACCTTCTCCACCCTGCATTCCACCTCATCTGCGTTGTCGGTCAAATGGATGCCCCTCACCATGGTGCCGCGCTTCAGGGTGAGCGAGGTGCCCTTCACCTTCAAATCCTTGATGAGGGTGACGTTATCGCCCTCGGCCAGCGGCGTTCCGTTGCTGTCTTTTGCCGTCATGCGATTTCTTTCTTGTTGATGAGGCTTCTTTATGCGCTTTTGCGCCCGGCGCCAATCCTTTTAGAGCAATTCCAGCGAAAGTGGGAACCGGTTTCGCGTCGGGAATTGCGATAAAACAGGAAGATAGAGCGGTCGACCTGATTCAATCAGGTCGGAAACCGCTCTAACAGGATAGGCTCTTCCTTATGGCTATGCCCCTCGCGCAGAGGCGGGCTTTGCTGTAACAAGATTTTGGGCCATGCTTAAACTGGGCTTTCCAATCAAGGTGCACGATGCCGGTTGAACTTTCGAACGATCTACGCTCCGGCGCGCTGGTTTACCATCGCTCACCGCGCCCCGGCAAACTCGAGATTATTGCCACGAAACCGCTTGGCAACCAGCGCGACCTCGCGCTCGCCTATTCTCCCGGCGTCGCCGCCGCCTGCGAGGCGATTGCGGAAGACCCCGCCGAGGCGGCGAACCTCACCATCCGCCAGAACCTTGTCGCGGTTCTCACCAATGGCACGGCGGTGCTGGGGCTTGGCGATATTGGCCCGCTGGCCTCCAAACCGGTGATGGAAGGGAAGGCGGTTCTGTTCAAGAAATTCGCCGGGATCGACGTCTTCGATATCGAGGTCGCGGAAAAAAGGGTCGATAAACTGGTTGATCTCATCTGCGCGCTCGAACCGACCTTTGGCGGCATCAATCTCGAGGATATCAAATCGCCAGAATGTTTCGAGGTTGAAGCGCAATGCCGCGCGCGCATGCAAATTCCGGTGTTTCATGATGATCAGCACGGAACCGCGATCATCGTCGCGGCGGCGATCCTCAACGCCATGGAGCTGGCGGGGAAACCGCTTGGCGAGGTGAAGCTTGTCACCTCCGGCGCGGGCGCGGCGGCGCTTGCCTGCCTCAACCTCCTCGTTTCGCTGGGGGTTGCGCGCGAGAATATCTGGGTCACGGATATCGAGGGTGTCGCTTACAAGGGCCGCGAGGCGCAGATGGATCGCTGGAAGGCGGTTTACGCGCAGGACACAGACAAACGCACGCTCAAAGAGGTGATCGCGGGTGCGGATATTTTCCTCGGGCTTTCGGTGGCGGGGGTCTTGAAGCCGGATTTGCTCAAAACCATGGCGGAAAAGCCGCTGATCATGGCGCTCGCCAACCCCAACCCGGAAATCATGCCCGAACTTGCGCTCGAAGCGCGACCGGATGCGATGATCTGCACCGGGCGCTCCGATTACCCCAACCAGGTCAATAACGTGCTGTGTTTCCCCTATATTTTTCGGGGCGCGCTCGATGTCGGTGCCACCACCATCAATGAAGAAATGAAGCTCGCCGCCGTGCGCGCCATTGCCGAGCTTGCGCGTGAAGCGCCATCCGACGTCGTGGCGCGCGCCTATGATGGTGAAGCGCGGAATTTTGGTGCCAATTCGCTCATCCCCAGCCCGTTTGATCCGCGCCTCATCCTGCGCATCGCCCCTGCGGTCGCCAAAGCCGCGATGGAAACAGGGGTTGCGCGCGCGCCGATCGCGGATTTTCCGGCTTATGACGAGCGTTTGAGCCGTTTCGTCTTCCGCTCCGGCTTCATCATGCGGCCGATTTTCCGCGCCGCGCGCGCCGAACCCAAGCGCGTGATCTATGCCGAGGGCGAGGATGAACGCGCGCTCCGCGCCGCGCAAACGGTGCTGGAAGATGGCATCGCCATTCCCGTTCTCGTTGGCCGCCCGCATGTGGTTGAGGCGCGAATCGCCAAATTCGGGCTCGCGATCCGGCCGGGGCGGGATTTCGCGCTCATCAACCCGGATGATGACCCGCGCTACCGCGATTATGTGCAGACCTACCTTGAGATTGCCGGGCGCAAGGGCATCACGCCAGAGGCCGCGCGCACGCATGTGCGCACCAATTCCTCCATCATTGCCGCCGTTGCCGTGCGGCGCGGCGATGCGGATGCCATGATCTGCGGGCTTGAGGGGCGGTTCCGCTCGCGGTTGCAGATCATCCGCGACATTATCGGGCTTGCACCCGGCGTCACCGAGCTTGCAGCCATGACCTTGATGATCACCAACAAGGGCGCGTTTTTCCTTGCCGATACGCATGTGAATGAAGACCCGGACGTCGATCAGATCGTCGATATCGCGCTGCGGGCCGCAACCGAGGTCAGGCGTTTCGGCATCGAGCCGAAGGTCGCGCTTGTCTCGCATTCGGATTTCGGCAGCCATGATTCGCTGAGCGCGCAGAAAATGCGCGAGGCGGCGCGACGCATCAGCCTCAAGGCGCCTGATCTGGAAGTGGATGGCGAGATGCAGGCCGATACCGCGCTCTCCGATGTGGTGCGCGAGCGGGTTCTGCCGCATTCGCGCCTCAAGGGGGTCGCGAATATTCTGGTGATGCCCGATCTTGATGCCGCCAATATCGCCAATGAACTCACCAAAGTGATCGGCGATGCCCTGCCGGTTGGGCCGATTTTGCTGGGCACGGCCTTTCCTGCGCATATCGCGACGTCCACAACCACCGCGCGCGGCGTGGTGAATATGACTGCGCTCGCGGTGGTGGAGGCGCAGGGGCGGGACTGATCAGGTTGACTGTGGATAACCTGATTTCAATACTGGAAACTTCGAGAAAAAAGCTGATAATAGAGTCAGAATTGTGATTGATCGTGAATTTTTCTCCTATATCATATGCTTCATTCTTGTTGCCAGTTTTGCTTGTTGCCTGCCTTGCCTGCCGACAAGTTCTGTTTCAAAAGCAGATTTTGGCGATGCTGCCTTGATAACAGCCTTCTGATATCCGATTTTGAGTGCATTTCATTATGAACCCTTCATGATAAGGGTTGAAAACAAGGGTTACCACGATGTTTTCCCGTTTACTGCCCGGAAAATCACTCGTATCTTCTTCCTCCAGGGAGGGTGAGCCGCCTACCCGTCAGACCTTGCCCCATCGCGCGAGAGAGAGACAACCTCCTCCTTGCCCGAATTTGATCATCAGAGCCGCGCCGAATCTGTCGGCGTTGCTTCAGAAGCCTTGCGCCAGGGGATGCAGGAATTCAACGCAACGCTTGAAGATATCGCCTCCTTGCCGGATCGGTTCAGGCAATTGATCGACTCGATTGAATCGGTGCTCAAAACAACCGCACAGCTTCGCAGCCGCGTCAATGGTCTTGAAACCAGCCTTGCTTCGGAGCGCACCAAGGCCACGACTGCAACGGGTGATCTGAGCAAGCTCAAGGCCTTGCATGAGCGTCAATCCCTCGCCTTGCGGGTTGAGGAGGGGCAGAATATCTCGCTGCGCGAACAGCTTGGCACTGCGGAAAGCAATATCGCGCTGCTGCGCCACGAAAACACGGATCTTGCGGCGCGGCTCTCGCGCATGGAACCCAAATTGCGCGAAATGGCCGTTGCGGCCGAGGCAACGGAAAGCGAAATCCAGAAATTGCGCAATGCCAAGCGCAATGTGGATGAAGAGCTTGTAACGCTCAAGGCTGATCTTGCCGCCTCCCTCAGTCGCCTTTCCGAGCGGGATGATGCGGTTCTGACGCTTGGGCGCACCAATGAGAGCCTGCGTGAGCGCAATGACGAACTCACCGCTCTGGTTGCCAGTCTGCAATCCAACCTCAACGCCACCAATGAGCGCCTGGCACAAACCAACACTGCCTTTGCACGCGAACGCAATATCGTGCAGGGTCTGCGCGCCGAGAACGAGCGCCTGACGCAGGAGCGCCGCGAGATCACGCTCTCGTTCGAATCGAAAATCGATGCCGTGCGCTCACGCGGGGCGGTGGTCGAAAAGCTGCTTGAGGAATCGCGCGCACGCCTTCAGGAAGAATCGCGCCAGCTCTCCTATGCTTTGCGCACGAGAAGCGAGATGGAGAGCGAGTTGAGCAAAACCACGCTCGCGCTTGAAGCAACGCGGCGTGAGGCCGCCGAATTACGCTCAAGCCTCAACGCGATGCAGGAAGCGGGGGGTGTATCCAACACCCTGCTCGAAGCGGAGGTGGAGGCCCGCCGCCGTGCCGAGCAGATGGCCGAAGTGTTGCGGCTCGATAATTCCGGCCTCATGCTCAAGCTCGAAACGCTGGAATCCGCCTCCAACACCTCGAATGCCTCGCAATCCGATTGGCGTGACCATCTGGAATCGCGCATTGCCGAGCTGATCTCCGAGCGGGATCAATTGCGGGCGGCGCTGGATGTGGCGAGGAGCCGCATCTCCGGTGATTTTGCCGAAGGCTCCCTGCTGATCGACCAGATCGGCTTGGAAAACGCCAAGATCATCCAGATGCGATCATGATATGGCGGTTTCCGCTTTATACGCTGAAGCTTGTGCCGCAGCCGCAGCTTGCCGTGGCATTCGGGTTTTTCACCTGAAAACTCTGCCCCATCAATTCGGTGACAAAATCAAGCTCAGCCCCTGCGAGATAGGGGGTTGATAGCGGGTCGACCAGTACGATCACGCCATCCTGCTCAATGCGCAGATCATCAGCCTGTGCCTTGGTTGTGAGCGCGAATTTATACTGAAAGCCGGAACAGCCGCCCCCTTCCACCGCAACGCGCAGCATGGAACCGGCAGGTTCGCCCGCGAGAATAGCAGCGATGCGCCGTGCAGCCTGTTCGGAAACGCGAAAATCAGGTGCTTTTGGCGGGCTTTGCGCAAAAGCTGCCGGAAGCGGCGCGATAACAGGCGCGGAGACGCTGAATTTGAGGGCCATATGTCACTGAACCGGGTTCAAGGCCCGGCCCCTTCCGAGAGGCGATCCCCTTGATCACCAATGTCATGATGATAGTGTAGGATGCGTTGTGCTTTGGTGCAAGCGCGCCTGATATAGTATTCTGGCAGGCTGCCTAAAAACACCGAGGCTGTGATTGCGAGGAGCGCAGCGACGTGGCAATCCAGATAAAAATTCCGCCTCTGTCCGCTGAGTTGGCAAAAAAGCAGAAGCAAAAAGAGGAAGAAAGTCTGGATTGCTTCCCGCCACGCTTTGCTCGCGGTCGCAATGACGGGGACAGGCTTTAATCGCAACACGCCCTAGAGCATTTTCCGATCAAGTGGTTGCCGGTTGATCGAAGAAAATGCGATAAAAACAAGAAGATAGAGCGTTTCAGGTGACTCGATCTTTGTCGAAAACGCTCTAGAGCAATTCCAGCGAAAGCATGCCCCCGCGAAGGCGGGGGTGGGCATCGCTCTTCCCCCGGAATCGTGGTTGAAATCTTCTTCATCTCACTGACAGCGCGCGCGAGAGCCGCTATACCCATGCCATGAGCACAATTCCCTCTTCGTCCTCCCTGCCTCAGCGCGCGCCCGGCGCGGGCGATCACGTCATTCTGGTGGATGGCTCCTCCTTCATTTTCCGCGCCTATTTCCAGTCGATAAGGCAGGATCAGCGCTATAATTACCGCTCGGATAAATTGCCCACGGGCGCGGTGCGGATTTTCGCCACCAAGCTCCTGCAATTCGCGCGCGAAGGCGCGCGCGGCAAAAAGGCCAGCCATTTGGCGATGATTTTCGATAAAAGCGAAAACTCGTTCCGTAAGGCGCTTTACCCGCCTTACAAGGCCAACCGCTCCGAGCCGCCGGAAGACCTTGTGCCGCAATTCCCGCTGATGCGCGCCGTGGTGCGCGCCTTCGGCTATGAGCCGGTGGAGATGGACACCTATGAGGCGGATGACCTCATCGCCACCTATGCGTGCGAGGCAGTGGCCAGGGGCGCGGAGGTGACGATCGTTTCCGCCGATAAAGACCTGATGCAGCTCATCGAGCCGGGGGTGACGATGTATGACCCCGCCTCCGGCGAGCGCGAGGAGCGTTTGATCGGCGAAGCGGAGGTGTTCGAGTATTTCGGCGTTGCGCCGAACCGCGTGATCGATGTGCAGGCGCTCGCGGGCGATTCAACGGACAATGTGCCGGGCGCGCCGGGCATCGGCATCAAGACCGCGGCGCAGCTGATCGCTGAATTTGGTGATCTTGATACGCTTTTGGCCCGTGCTGGCGAGATCAAGCAACCGAAGCGCCGCGAGGCTTTGACGAACCCGGAAACGGTGGAGAAAATCCGCATCTCGAAAACGCTTGTCACTCTGGTGCGGGATGTGCCGGTGCCGGTGCCGCTTGAGGCGCTCGTTGCGCATGGGGTCGATGCGCCGCGCGCCATCGCGTTTCTGAAAGCGATGGAATTCACCACGCTCACGCGCCGCATCGCCGAGCTTTACGGCGTCGATGGCGAGGCGGTCGCGCCCGCCGCTGCCTATCAGAAAAGTGCCGCGCCCGCGCCAAACGCGGAACCTGCCGCCGCGCCAAAACCTGCGCCTTCACAGGTTCTCACCCCGCAAGCCCTCGCCACAAGCCGGGCCGAAGCCCTGCGCGCTCAGCCCATCGATACCACGCGCTATGAAACCCTCACCACGCCGGGCGCGCTCGCGCAATGGGCGGAGGCTGCGCGCGCCTCCGGCATCATCGCCTTTGATACCGAGACGAATTCGCTCGATGCGATGCAGGCTGATCTTGTCGGGTTTTCCCTCGCGCTGGAGCCGGGCCGCGCCTGTTACGCACCGTTGCAGCACCGGGGCGGGGACGGGCTGTTTGATGAGGGCCTGCTCCCCGGCCAGATGGCGCTGAGCGACGCCTTACCCTTGCTCAAGGCGCTGCTGGAGGATGAAACCATCCTTAAAGTCGGCCAGAACATCAAATTCGATGCCCTCTTGATGCGCCGCTACAGCATCACCATCAGCCCCGTTGATGATACGATGCTGATCTCCTACGTGCTCGATGCCGGGAAAAACGGCCATGGCATGGATGAGCTTTCGGCGCTTCATTTTGGCCATCAGCCCATCAGCTTCAAAGAGGTGACCGGCAAGGGCAAAGGCGCCATCACCTTTGATAAAGTGCCGCTTGATGCTGCAACCGCTTACGCGGCGGAGGATGCGGATATCACGCTGCGGCTCTGGCTTCTGCTCAAACCCCGCCTTGTCGCGGAGGGGATGAGCACGGTTTACGAGAGCCTTGAGCGCGGCATGCCCACCTGCCTTGCGCTTATGGAGGAGCGCGGCATCGCGATTGACCGGGCGATGCTCTCGCGCCTTTCGGGCGAGTTCGCGCAAGGCATGGCGCGGCTGGAGGGGGAGATCCACGCGCTTGCGGGCGAGAGTTTCAATTTAGGCTCGCCAAAACAACTGGGCGATATTCTCTTTGGCAAGTTGAAGCTTTCCGGCGGGCGCAAAACCGCAACCGGGGCTTATTCCACCGGCGCGGATGTGCTCGAAGAACTGGCCGAACAGGGCCATGCCTTGCCCGAAAAGCTGCTGGAATGGCGCGGCATGCAGAAATTGAAATCCACCTATACCGATGCGCTGCCCGGCTTCGTTCACCCTGAAACCCGGCGCGTTCATACGAGTTTCGCACTCGCGGCCACCACCACGGGGCGGCTTTCCTCCTCCGAACCCAATTTACAGAATATCCCCGTGCGCAACGAGATGGGGCGGAAAATCCGGCAGGCTTTTGTGGCAGAGCCGGGGCGCTTGCTGATTTCGGCGGATTATTCGCAGATCGAGTTGCGGCTTTTAGCCCACATCGCCGATATTCCGCAGCTCACCAAGGCCTTTGCCGAAGGGCTCGATATCCACGCGATGACGGCGTCCGAGATGTTCGGCGTGCCGCTGCGCGATATGACGAGCGAGGTGCGCCGCCGCGCCAAAGCGATCAATTTCGGCATTATTTACGGCATTTCGGCCTTTGGTCTGGCGAAGCAGCTTGGCATTGGCCGCGAGGAGGCGGGGGCCTATATCAAGACCTATTTCGAACGCTTTCCCGGCATCCGTGATTACATGGAAGAGACCAAGCGTTTGGTGCGGGCGCAGGGCTTCGTCACCACGATTTTCGGCCGGAAATGCCATTTTCCCGGTATTGATACCAAAAACCCCTCCGAACGCGCGTTTTTCGAGCGTGCGGCGATCAACGCGCCGATTCAAGGCTCGGCGGCGGACATCATCCGCCGCGCCATGATGCGGATGGATGCGGCGCTTGAGGCGGCAGATTTAAAGGTCTCCATGCTGTTGCAGGTGCATGACGAGCTGATTTTCGAGGCCGAAGCGGGAAAGGCGCAAAGCGCGCTCCCCACCATCATCCGGGTGATGGAGGGCGCGCCTTTGCCCTTGCTTGCGCTCAAGGTGCCGCTCAAGGTCGATGCCCGCGCCGCCCCAAGCTGGGATGAAGCGCATTAAACGTCTATTATGACTAGATTCTACACGTCATTGCGAGCGAAGCGAAGCAATCCAGACTTTCTCTTACTCGAAAGAGAGCGTTTTGATTTGAGATGGAAGCATATTCTGCTTCAGCATGCTTGGCTGAGACTGCAAGAAGATGGATTCCCGCTCGATGCTGCGCATCGTCGGGAATGACAATGGCCACCCCTGTCATTCCCGACCGAGCGAAGCGAGGAGCGGGAACCCAGACTATTTGTAAGGAATGGCGATTGTTGTAGAATCAGAATAATTAACCTCACTCAGCAGATGCCACCCAGATCAAGCTTGCAAAAGATATAACATCGATATTTCAAAAGCATAACATTAAGGACACCCATGAATAATAATCTATGTCCAATTTGGCAAGCGCCAGCAATAATTCACTCAGGCCCCCGCGACGGTTATTATGTGAACTCATCGCGTGCAGGCGGAGAATATTTTATCAGTCGCAGCGCATCGCTTAGTCTTGAAAGGCGTGATGAATATCAGTCTGATAAGTTTAAAGTTCTGCTTACAAACTGGTTAGTTGAGCAAAGAAATTTAGGTAATGAATGCCCTGAAATATTAGATCAAAAATTAAAGGATGTTGAAAATAGAAAGGCACTATCTATTCAAGATAGAGTAGATAATTTTTTGCGTTATATTAAGTCTAAAAGTGAAACGTTAGGTTATGAAATAAATTTCCATTCTCCTGGAATGCAAATTTATACAGAAATTACAGATAATTTTTTAGTTTTTACTGCTTCTTCTCACTTATCTGAAGTGATATCGCTTTCTGAATATTGTCATGCACAAGGCTGGATTGAGCAAAAATCTTCACCTCAACAAGATGGGACATTTCACACAATAAAACTCCGGCCACCAGGCTATGCGCGGTTGGCTGAACTTGAAGGAACAAATATCGGATCAAGCCAAGCCTTTGTTGCCATGTGGTTCGACGCCTCTATGAATAAGGCTTATGAAAATGGGATCAAGCTTGCGATTGAAGATGCTGGCTATAAGCCCGTCCGTATTGATCGAAAAGACCACAACAATAAAATTGACGATGAAATTATCGCTGAAATCCGGCGATCACGATTCGTAGTTGCAGATTTCACACAAGATGAAGCAGGTGCGCGAGGCGGCGTTTATTATGAAGCCGGTTTCGCGCATGGCCTGAATATTCCAGTCATTTTTACATGTAGAAAAGATGCGCTCCATAAAGTGCATTTTGATACCAGACAATATAACCATATTGACTGGGAGAGTTATGATGATCTCAGAGAGAGACTGGCTCAGCGTATTTCAGCAACACTTGGCGACGGTCCAATGAAAAAATAAGCCTTGAGCGGGAATCCAGACGTTTTATTCGCAGAGTGTATCTACCCGCACGCCACATCGAAGCGCCGAACCTCCGGCATCGCGCCGCGCCTTGCCACCAGAACCGAGCCTTGCGGGATGGCCTGCCACACATCCGGCATCTCATCGAGCGGTTCGGAAACAACGTGCAACCCCGTTCCATCGCGCCGCCAATACAGCGTCGGCGCTTTCGCATCGCACGCCCAGCGAAACGCGTGCAGGGTTTCGCCATTGGTGAAAACGGCGGCAAAGCGCAAAGCCTCTGTGATGCCCGCGCGTTCCATCATGCCGCGCACGGCGTTCAGCACGCGCGAAAACGCCCCCACCGCATCCTCTTCCGCGCCTTCGGCCATGGCGGCGAGGAAAATCGCCTCCGAATCGGTGGTGCCTGCGCGTTTTTCATAAAGCGCATCGGGGATCATCGCCTCGATCGGGCGGCGCAGCCCGGCATAGCCCCCCACCTGCCCGTTATGCATGAAGAGGCAGCGCCCGAGGCCGAACGGGTGGCAATTGGCGCGCGCGGTGGCCGTGCCGGTCGCGGCGCGCACATGCGCGAAGAAGAGCGGCGAGCGCACCTGCGCGCAGAGCGCCATCAGGTTGTCATCCGACCATGCGGGGCGAAGGTCGCGGTAAATGCCGGGTTCGGCCCGCTCGCCATACCAGCCGAGGCCGAACCCGTCGCCATTCGTGGCGGTTTTTGCCTCGCTCGCGCAGAGGGATTGATGGATAAGCGAATGGCAGGGCTTGCTGACCACGCTTTCGAGAAAAACAGGTTCACCCTGATAGGCAAGAAAACGGCACATGAGGCCAGGCTTTTTTCTGAAGCGAAAACAATCAAGATATTGAACAGCTTATTTCATGAATGAACCGTGAAAAGGCTGGATTTTGCCAGCAGGATGGTGAAAAAATCAAGAAAACAGGGGGGACATTGATGCGCATCTTATATTCTCTGCCGCTGCTTCTTGTGGCTTCCCCCGCCTTAGCCGCCGAGGGGCTGGATGGCGCGAGCCTTTCCGCATTCTGGGCTTTGCCCTTTGCCGGGCTGCTGCTCTCCATCGCCACCGGGCCGGTCTTGTTTCACCGCATCTGGGAGCATCATTACGGCAAGATCACGGCTTTCTGGGCGGTGCTCGTTGTTCTCCCGCTCCTTGTCAGCAAGGGCATCGGGCTTGTGCTGGCGAGCCTGCTGCACACGCTTCTGCTTGAGTATATGAGCTTCATCATCCTGCTTTTTGCGCTTTACACGGTGGCGGGCGGCATTCTCATCAGCGGCAATCTGCGCGGCACGCCCAATGTGAATGTCGCGCTGCTGGGGATAGGCACGGTTCTCGCCAGCATCGTCGGCACCACCGGCGCCTCGATGATCATGATCCGCCCCGTGATCCGCGCGAATGATGACCGCCGTTTTAATGTGCATGTGGTGGTGTTTTTCATCTTCCTTGTCTCGAATATCGGCGGCTCACTCACGCCTCTGGGCGACCCGCCGCTGTTTCTGGGCTTTTTGCGCGGGGTCGATTTTTTCTGGACGACGACGCATCTTTTCCCCGAAACCCTCTTCGCCACAGGCCTGCTGCTGGCTTTGTTTTATGTCTGGGACAGCGTTTTGCACCGCCGGGAGGTCGCTTTAGCGCCCTTGCCGGACAAAACGCCAGACCGTGCCATCAAACTCTACGGCCTTGCCAATCTCCCTCTGCTGGGGGCGATTATTGCCGCCATACTCGCCTCCGCCATCTGGAAACCGGGTATCAGCTTTGCTTTTCCGGGCGGTGCTGTTGAGGTGCAAAACCTCGCGCGCGATGGCGCTTTGGTGCTCATCGCGCTTCTTTCGCTCAAAATCACGCCCAAACCGGTGCGCGCGGGGAATGATTTCAACTGGGGGCCGATCAGGGAAGTCGCCAAACTCTTCATCGGCATTTTCATCTGCATGATCCCGGTTCTGGCGATGCTGAAAGCCGGGAAGGCGGGCGTTTTCGCGCCGCTTGTTGCGCTGGTCACCAACCCCGATGGCAGCGCGAACAACGCCGCTTTTTTCTGGGCGACGGGGATCTTGTCCTCGTTTCTCGATAACGCGCCGACCTATCTTGTGTTTTTTGAACTGGCGGGGGGTGACCCGCAGCGCCTCATGGGCGAGATGGCGCTCACGCTCGCGGCGATTTCGGCGGGTGCGGTGTTCATGGGCGCGAATTCCTATATCGGCAACGCGCCCAATTTCATGGTCTATGCCATTGCCAAGGATATGGGCGTGAAAATGCCGAGCTTTTTCGGCTATATGCTCTGGAGCGGGTGTATTCTCGTCCCGCTTTTCGGGCTGATCACGCTGGTGTTTTTCTTATAATACCAAAGGCCCCGGATGCTGACGCATGGGGCCTTTGAAGACCCTGAATTTATCAAATGCAGCCAATGGCTTGATAAATTCAGGACGGAATACCAAAGAGTCATTGTTAATGACCTTTGGTATAACGCCGTCATTGCGAGGCGGCATCGCAGGATGCCGACGTGGCAATCCATACCACGCGCGAACGGCCATCAAAGATTAGCCTTTACAGCACGCTCTCCCCGCCCAGAGCGTGCTCGACAAGCTGAATGGTGTGGAAAACCGGGGTTTGCGCGCCGCGCTCCGCAAAGCCAAGCCCGATCTGGCTGATGCAGCCGAGATTGCCGGTGGCAACGAGATCGGGCGCGAGCCGCGCGATGTTTTTTGTCTTTCGCGCGCGCAGGCGGCCGGAAATCTCCGGCTGAAGCATGTTATAGGTTCCGGCGGAGCCGCAGCAGATATGCCCTTCCGGCACGTCCTTCACCACATAGCCAAGAGTGCGCAGCAGGGTTTTCGGCGCATCCGTAATCTTCTGCCCATGCTGCATCGAGCAAGCGGAATGATACGCCACAACCTGCCCGGTTTCGCGGCGGGGCTTCACGTCAAGCGTGGCGAGATATTCGGTGATGTCCTTCGCCAGTGCTGAAACCCGCGCGGCTTTTGCGGCATAGGCGGCATCCTCCCGGAACATGAAGCCGTAATCCTTGATCGTCGTGCCGCAGCCGGATGCGGTAATGATAATCGCATCCAGCCCTTGCTCGATTTCCGCGTCCCACACATCGATCAACGCCTTGGCCTGCGCGTGGGATTGCGCCTCCCGCCCCATATGGTGGACGAGCGCGCCGCAACAGCCCTCGTTTTTCGGGATCACCACCTCGATACCGAGCCGGTTGAGAACGCGGATGGTCGCGGCGTTGATTTCAGGCGCGAGAACGCTTTGCGCGCAGCCGGAGAGCAAGGCGACGCGCCCGGTTTTCGCCATTTCAGGCGCATAAACGCCCGGCCCGCTCAAGGCCTCACGGGTGGGAACGGCGCGCGGCGCGAGCGCGAGCATCGCGCCCATTTGCTTGCCCAGCAAGGGGAGCTTCTCGATCAACGGTTTCAACGGCTTGGCGAGCATCGCCGCGCCAATCGCCACGCGAAACCGTGCGGGGTAGGGAAGGAGGTTTGCGAGCACACTCCGCATCAGCCGCTGATGCCAGGGGCGCGTGTAGGTCGCCTCGATATGCGCGCGGGCATGATCGACAAGGTGCATGTAATGCACGCCGGAAGGGCAGGTTGTCATGCAGGAGAGGCAGGAGAGGCAGCGGTCGATATGCGTCACCACTTCCTTGGTTGCGGCCTCCCCCTCCTCGAACATTTTCTTGATGAGGTAGATGCGCCCGCGCGGGCTATCGAGCTCATCCCCCAGTTCGAGATAGGTGGGGCAGGTGGCGGTGCAGAACCCGCAATGCACGCAAGTGCGCAAAATCTTTTCCGATGCCGCCATGGCGGGGTCAGCAAGCGCGGCGAGGGAGAAATTCGTTTGCATGTACGGCTCGCAATTTTGGTCACGTGAAAAGATTAGTTTTGGTCTTCATACCACCCCCCACCCCTCCCCCATTTATGGCGAGGAGGGGTGGGGAGTAAAAAACAGACACCTCACTTACAAGTCCTAGTGAATATAAACACCGTTTATTGTAACTATCATGCGTAGCGTGTAGCCCGTGAGAACATGTTGCCTTCAGTAGTAATTCGGACATCGTTCTGATCGAGCTTATAGCCCAAACGTTCCATGATTTGGCGCGTCATATGGCCAATCATCTGCTTTGTTCTGTCTTCTCTGATGGCAGCACCGAATTTTGCTAGCAGTTCTGGAGAAAGAGGTTCGACAGCAGGGCGGGAGAGATATGTTGCTGTTTTCATGCGGATGATATTGTCATGCTCGTTTAAGAAAGCCCAAATTTGGTCTCCATTTGCCTTTTCAAAGGTGGAACGAAAATGTTCTGGGTTGTATGTCATGTCAGATCTCACTAAAGATACGGCGTTATTGCCGCCTTCATATATGCCGTATAAATAAACTCCTGTCAATAGCCTTGTAAAAAATGCCGGGTCTTTTTTTGGGCAAATATCTACAGTAGACAGCAAACTCCCCCTCACCCCATCATCCCCGGATTGAACAAGCCTGCCGCATCCACGCTCGCGCGGATGCGCTGGGAAAGCGCGGCGATGGCGGGCGGTTCGGGTTCAAACACCGGGATCGTGCCGCGCATCGCCTCCGGTGCGCGAATGAGCGTCGCGTAACCGCTTGCAGCCTTTGCAGCGGCGCGGATGCGGCTTGCACCGCAATCGCCCGCCCCGGCAACCGAAAGCCAGATCAAGCCGCCACCCCAATCCAGCATCGCGCGCGCTTCGGGGATTGCTGCGAGAACCTGCGGCGCTTCGGAGGGTTTGACCGAAAGCCGCCAGATCACGGCATCAGCGGGTTCGGCGAGCGCCGCGCCATCGCGGATGCTGGCCCATAAACCCGCGCTTTCCACCCCATCGATGCGGGTGGGGGTGCCATGGCTGCCAAGCAATTTCGCGAGTTCCCCGGCGCGATAATCCACCGAAAAGCCAAACCCTTCGATGCGCAGATAGGTTTCTTGCGTTGAAGGATCATGCGCCGCGCCGGTGATTTCAAAGGGCGAGCCGAGCGCCTTCGCCATGGCTGTAACGGCTTTTGCCGTATCAAGCCCCTGAAGCACCAGGGTCGTCACGATTTCCGGCTTCGGCACCACCTTGAACATCACCTCGGTGAGAAGTCCGAGCGTGCCCCAGGCCCCCGCTTGCAGCTTCACGAGATCAAGCCCGGTGACATTTTTCATCACCCGCCCGCCGGATTTGATCACCTCGCCCGCGCCATTGACGAAGCGTACCCCGATCAGGCTGTCGCGGCACGCACCGGCCCAGATGCGACGCGGGCCGGAAATATTCCCCGCTGCAATTGCACCAATCGTAGGCGCGCCAGAACTCCCATAAACTGTGCGATGATCCATCGGCTCGAAGGCCAGCATCTGGCCCTTTTCCGCGAGCGCGGCTTCAACCTCCGCGAGCAGCGTGCCCGCTTTCGCGCCCATCACCATCTCCGAGGGTTCATAAAGCGTGATGCCGGTGAGCTTGGCGGTGGAAAGCGTCATGCCCGCCTGAACGCACCCGCCAAAGCGCGCGCGCGTGCCCCCGCCCTGAATGCGGATGGGGGTGCGGCTCACCGCCGCCTCCTTGATAAGGCGTGCGGCCTCGTCCTCGTTGGTCGGGCTGAAAACCAAAAGTTCCATTACGCAGCCCGCCCGTCGAGCGGGAACACCTTTGCCGGGTTCATCAACCAGCCGGCATCAAACGCGGCGCGGATGCGCATCTGCTGATGAAGATCTGCCTCATTGAACTGGTGGCGCATCAGATCGCGCTTTTCGATTCCCACGCCATGCTCACCGGTGAGGCAGCCGCCGACCTCGACGCAGAGTTTTAAAATATCATTCCCCGCCGCTTCCGCCTTTTCCGCCTCGCCCGCATCATTGACGTTATAGAGCACCAGCGGATGCAGGTTGCCGTCCCCCGCATGGAACACATTGGCGACGCGGAGCCCATAGCCCTTCACGATCTCGTCGATGCGCCGCAAAACGTAAGGAAGCTGCCCGGTAGGGATGGTGCCATCCATGCAGATATAATCCGCCACCCGGCCCGTCGCCCCGAAGGCGCTTTTGCGCCCCTTCCAGATCGCGGCGGTCTCCATCGCGGATCTGCTCTCCTTGATACGTTTGACATTATGCCGCTTGGCGATCTCGACAATGCGCGCGAGCGTCGTTTCCATTTCAAGCTCGGAGCCTTCAACCTCGATGATGAGCAGCGCCTCGACATCCATCGGGTAGCCCGCATGCGCGAAAGCTTCGCAGATCTCGATCGCGGGCTTGTCCATGAACTCCATCGCCACCGGCACGATGCCCGCCGCGATGATTGCGGAAACCGCCTCGCCCGCCTCCGCGCTGGTTTCAAACCCGAAGAGCACCGGGCGCGCGCCCTCGGCGCTGCGCAAAATCCGCACCGTGGCTTCGGTGATAATGCCAAGCTGCCCTTCCGAGCCGCAGATGAGGCCGAGAAGGTCAAGCCCCGGCGCATCCATCGCAGCCCCGCCGACCTCGATCACCGTGCCATCCACCAGAACCAGCGTCACGCCGAGAATGTTGTTGGTGGTGACGCCATATTTGAGGCAATGCGCGCCGCCGGAATTCATGCCGATATTCCCGCCAATGGTGCAGGCAAGCTGGCTTGAGGGGTCCGGCGCGTAAAAGAAGCCTTCGGCGGAAACGGCGTTGGTGATGGCAAGGTTTGTCACCCCCGCTTCCACTTTTGCGAGGCGGTTGGCGTAATCCATCTCAAGGATGCGGTTCATTTTCGAAAGGCCGATCACCACCGCGTCTTCCTGCGGAATGGCCCCGCCCGCGAGCGATGTTCCCGCCCCGCGCGGCACCACCGGCACGCCGTTCTCGTGGCAAAAAGCCAGCACAGCAGCGACCTCCGCCGTATTGGTGGGGAGCGCCACCGCCAGCGGCATCCGGCGATAGGCGGTGAAGGCATCGGTCTCGAACGCGCGGCGCTCATCCTCGCTCGTCACGAGGCAGCCTTGCGGAAGGAGTGGCGCCAGCCCCGCGATGATGAAGGCGCGGCGCGCGAGAATATCGGCTTGTGGCTGGGGAAAGGCGATGGCGCTCATGGGGGGGCCTTTTTTTCCTGAACAATCACGTTTGTTTATAGCGCAAAACGCACCAGCGTCGAGAGCGCCTGTTCTGCTGATATTCAGGAGGCCGCGTCCATATTGCGCTTGCAACTCGCGTGCGAGAGACTAATCTTGTTCATCCACACGACCCAAGGGGAATACCATGCCACGTCTCGTTCTTGCCATTGCCTTTTCCGCCCTTTCCTTTGCCTCCGCCCATGCACAGGATGCCGATGCCGGTAAATCCGTGTTCAACGTCTGCCGCACCTGCCATCAGGTGGGGGAAACCGCGAAAAACGCCGTCGGCCCCGTGCTCAATGGCCTGTTTGGCCGCAAGGCCGGCACGGTGGAAGGCTATAACTATTCCGAAGCCAACAAGAATTCCGGCATCACCTGGGATGAGGCCACCTTCATTGAATATATCAAGGACCCGAAGGCCAAGGTGCCCGGCACCAAGATGGTCTATGCCGGCCTCAAGGATGAAAAGAAAATCGCTGACCTCGTCGCCTATCTCAAAACCTTCGGGCCGGACGGCAAGCCGAAGCAGTAAGCTTCCAGCTTCGCAAGGGTAAAGAAGCGCGGGGGCAACCTCGCGCTTTTTGTTATGCCTTTACTGTGAAAGCCTTCGGGTCGAGGTTCCGCACCACATGCAGCAGGGCCGCGAGCGCGATCTCCCCATCCTCCGGCGTGATGGATTCCGCCGGGTTATGGCTGATACCGTCCTTGCAGCGCAAAAACAGCATCCCCATCGGGCAGAGATCGACAAAGGCCATCGCGTCATGCCCCGCGCCCGAGGGGAGGGTGATGGGCCTGTAGCCAAAAGCCGTGATCGCCGCACCCAAAGCCTCCTTGATGAGGGGGTTGCAGAGCGCGGCCTCCTCCTCATAGCCTGCATCAATGGTGATGCCGATGCCGCGCGCTTCGGCAATGGCACGGCAGGCGGTGAGAATCCGTTCCACCCCGGCGCGGCGCACCTCATCCTCCGGCGCGCGGATATCGAGCGAAAACGCCACATCCCCCGCGATCACATTCACCGCGCCGGGCTTCGCCTCGATGCGCCCGGTGGTGGCGACAAGGCCGGGCATGGCGCGGGCAATCGCCTCGGTTTCAACAATCATCGCGGCGGCGGCCACCAGCGCATCCTTGCGATAGGCCATCGGCACCGTGCCCGCATGCCCGGCAACGCCGGTGAGCGTGACATTGAGCCGCGCGATCGAGGCAATGGCGCTGACGATGCCGAGCGGCTGGTTTTCCGCCTCCAGCACCGGGCCTTGCTCGATATGAAGCTCAAGATAGGCGAGCACGTCTTCCTTTTTGCGCGCGATCGCGGGGATGGCGCTGGTATCATAGCCAAAGCCGCTCAGGGCTTCGCCAAGGCTGATGCCGTCCTTGTCGCGCCCCGCGAGCGCCGCCATGTCGAACTTGCCCGCGACCGCCTTCGAGCCCGAAAGCGTCATGGGAAAGCGCACGCCTTCCTCATCGCCAAAGGCGAGGATTTCAATGGCGAAGGGCAGGCGTTCGCCCATGCGCTGCAACTCCTCCACCACGGCGAGGGCGGCAAGAACACCAAGCGGGCCGTCATATTTCCCGGCATCCCTCACGCTGTCGATATGTGAGCCTAAAAGCAGCGCGGGCAGGCCCGGCTCGCTGCCCTCATAGCGCGCGGAGATGGTGCCGACAGCATCGATGACAGGGTTCAAACCGGCTTCGCGCATCCATCCCGCAACCTCTGCCATCGCGGCTTTATGCGCGGGCGAGAGATAAAGCCGGGTGAGTTTTCCCGGCTCATCCGTGTGGCGCGCGAGCGCGTCGAGCCGCTCCATCATGCGTTGGGCGGCGGGAAGGTTGGTTCGCAGCATGGCTATTTCCTTGCGTGTTCGATCACGAAGCGCGCGAGCAAGGCGCGATCCTCCGGCAAAAGCCCGGTGACATTGCCGGGCGGCATGGCATGGGTGAGAACGGCGTGCAGCGCGATGGCCGGGGCCGCGCGCTTTATATCCTCCGCCGTTTCCAGCATCACCCCCTTGGGCGCAACCGTGATGCCCTCATAAAGCGGGGCCTTCGCGTGGCACATCGAGCAATGCGCCTGAACGAGGCTGATCGCCTCATCGCTCGCGGGCGCGCTGGCAAGGCGCGGCGCGTTCTCCGCCGCCTCCAGCGCCAGCCGCCCCGGCGCCGCCCGCCACGAGAGCGCGATGGCGGCCAGAATCGCCAGCGCAGCAATGAGCCAGGTCCAGTAAGGCGTTTTTGAGCTCAATATACCTAAACGGAACCACATCAAGCCCCTTTCTTTTTGTTTTCGCATGCTTTTTTGCGATAAACCGGTGCCCACTTTATCGCAGCATGCTCCTGTATGATCCTGATGCCAATGGTTGAAAAAATGCCGGATCATCGCCCCCGCAACCGTGATCAGCGCGACAAAAACCGGGATGACATTGCTCGTCTGCACCAGAGGGTAATGGTTCGAGACCATCAGAAACACCACCGGCAAGGTGAGGTAATTGTTATGCACCGAGCGTTGCTTTGCCTGTTTGCCGAGCGCCGCGTCCGGCACGCCGCCTGCGAGCAGGGTGGCGATGACCTTTTTCTGGTTGGGGATAATGATGCGGAACACATTGCCGCTCATGAAGGTCGCCATCAGCGCGCCGGTATGGATCAGCGCGCCACGCCCGGAAAATACGGCAGCATAAAACGTGGCCGCACCCACCACCAGGGCAAACCCCAGCACGGCAAGCAGGGTTTCGTTCTGCCCGAGGCGCGATTTGCACAGGCTATCATAGATCAGCCAGCCGATGAGCAGCGAGACGATGCCGATGCTGCTGGCCGCAACCGGGCTTAACGGCAGAATGGCGGCATCCACCAGAAACAACGTGCTCTGCCCGTAATACACCCAGCCGAGCAGGAAAAACCCGGAAAGCCAGGTGCTGTAACTCTGCCATTTATGCCAGGTGAGTTCCTTCGGCAGATGCGGCGGCGCGACGAGATATTTCGACATTTCGTAAAAGCCGCCGCCATGCACCTGCCAGGCCGCGCCGCCAAACCCGGCCTCCGGCTTGCCGGAGCGCAGGCTGGCATCGAGATGCATGAAAAAGAACGACGAGCCGATCCACGCCATGCCCGCGATAACATGCAGCCAGCGCAGCAAGGCGCCAACCCATTCCATCCCCACCAGCATCAAACCCATACCGGAACCCCGACCTCGCTCATGTGCCGGATCGTGCCTTCCCTGAAGGCCGGATGCAAGGTGTTCCGGCATGAAGCGTAACACAAAGGGCCCATTGTGTTGCCCCGCGCGCTTCCATAATGAAGAGGAAACACGGGACAGGATGCCGCAGGGTTTCATAAAGACGGGAGAGATGCCATGGATATGAATGACAGCCAGACCATCAATGCGCGGCGCGATGTCGTCTGGGCCGCGCTGAATGACCCCGAGGTTTTGAAAGCCTGTATTCCGGGCTGCGAATCGGTCGAAAAACTCTCCGATACCGAGCTTGCCGCCAAGGTGACGCTGAAAATCGGCCCGGTGAAAGCGTCTTTTACCGGCAAGGTCACGCTCTCGAATATCGATGCGCCCAATGGCTATACCATTTCCGGTGAAGGGCAGGGCGGGGTGGCAGGCCATGCGCGCGGCGGCGCGGATATCAGGCTCGAAGACCTTGGTGACACCACGGTGCTGCATTACGCGGTGAAGGCGGAGGTGGGCGGCAAGATCGCCCAGCTTGGCGCGCGGTTGATCGACGGCACGGCAAAAAAGCTCGCGGGCGAGTTTTTTGAAAAATTCTCGCAAGTTGTCGGCCCGCAGCCGGAAGTCGTCGAGGGTGAAGAAGCGCCGAAAAAAGGCAAATGGTGGAAGCTCGGCAAGGCCTGAAATTGACAAGGCCTGATCAGGCTTCCGTCAGCACCATATCGAGAAGCGCGTCATGCGCTTCGCGCGGCACCTTCGCTACCTCCTGCATCGCATAGGCGACGCCGACGCGCTTTGCCGAAGGGTGCTGCGCAAAAACCCGGTCATAATAGCCCTTGCCATAGCCGAGCCGCCCGCCTTCGCCATCAAAGGCGAGAAGCGGCGTGAGGAAAAGGTTCGGTGTCACCAGAGGCGCTTCCGTGAGGGGTTCGCGCGTTCCGAACGGGCCGGGGGCGAGCGCCGCGCCCATCTCAAAGCCATGAAACACCAGCCCTTCGGGCGTGATGCGCGGCAAGGCGAGCCGGAACCCGTCCTGCGCCAAGGCCGCCATCAGCGGCAGGGGGCTGATTTCGCTGCGCATCGGCATGAACCCGGCGATGATGCCGCCCGCTTCTGGCAAAACCGCCTGAAACCGCGCGGCCTTCACGTGTTTCACCAGCGCAAGGCTGGCGCTTTCACGCGTTTCAGGCGCAAGCGCATCGCGCGCGCCAAGCATGACGCGGCGCAGGCTGGCTTTTTCATCACCTGTGCCGAGCATGCTGGCTCTGGCATGAAGGGGGCTTGCGAGCGCGCGCGCCGCTCCCCATAATGAAGGGGTCAGCCTGCAAAAGCTGGCATGGTTGAAGCCGGTTGTCACAGGTCATCGGATGTCGCGCGTTCCCATGCTCTCTTCGCCCTTCATGCTGGGGTTTGATGATATTGAACGCGCGCTGGACCGCGTTGTCAAAGCCGCGTCCGACGGCTACCCGCCTTATAACATCGAACGCCTGCCGCGCGAGGACAACAAGCCAGAACGTCTGCGCATCACGCTCGCGGTGGCGGGCTTCATGCGCGACGAACTCGATATCACGCTGGAGGAAAACCAGCTCGTGATTCGCGGGCGGCAGATGGATGATAAAACCCGGCAATTTCTCCATCGCGGCATCGCGGCGCGGCAGTTCCAGCGTGCGTTCCTGCTGGCCGAAGGCATGGAGGTGATGGGGGCGGAGCTTGCGCATGGTCTCCTCTCGGTTGATCTCGCGCGGCCCGAGCCCGAGCGCATCATCCGCAAGATCAATATCCAGATGCGGGAATGACGCTTTCACGCACATATAATGCATCTTTTGCCATAATGTTGCGTTGTTCTGGATTATGGATATTTCATCCATTCTCAAGGAGAGCACCATGGTTCTGTTCCACCGTCGTTTTGCCGCTCCGGGCATTCTGGCCTTCCTCATCGGGGTTCAGGCAGGCCCGGCCATGGCGCAGGGCCATTCCGGCCACAGCATGAACCATGACATGAAGGCCGAGCCGAAAAAGACCGGTTCCGAAGCGGCCAGCCCCGCAACCAGAGCCTTCCGCAAGGCCAATGACGCCATGCACAAGGACATGGCGATAAGCTATTCGGGCGATGCGGATATTGATTTCATCAAGGGCATGATCCCGCATCATCAGGGCGCGATCGATATGGCAAAAATCGTCCTGCAATACGGCAAAGACCCCGAGACGAAAAAACTTGCCGAAGAGATCATCGCGGCGCAGGAAAAGGAAATCGCCTTCATGCAGGATTGGCTGAAGAAAAAGGGCAGATGATTATAGTTGTCCTTTTGTGCGCATTTGCACGACTGCCTCTTCCACCATCCGGTTGAGAATGGTTTCCGCCGGTTCAATGGCATGGATCAACCCCGCCGCCTCGCCGAAAACCGGGGCGGCGTTTTCCGCATCCCCCGCTTGCAGGGCGGCCTTGTAGCGCGGCGCTTCTTCATCAAGCGCTGCACGCAACACTTCCTCGCGCCCGTGCCAACGGCTGGTGAAGGCGTTTTTCCCCACGCGGATCGTGTAACCCTCCGGCCAGTCAAGCCCGCGCACCACATCCACCGCCCTCGTGCGCAGGGTGTCATCGCCCGTCGCGCGTAACGCCGCCTCCTGATGCCCGCGCGGGGTAAGCGCCTCGCGCGCGGCCCAGAACCGCGTTCCCACGAGAACGCCATCCGCACCCAGAATCAGGCTGGCCGCCAGCCCGCGCCCATCCGCGATGCCGCCCGCCGCGAGGAGCAATGTTTCGGGCGCGGCCTTCGCCAGATAATCCGCCACCTCCGGCACGAAGGACAAGGTGCCGCGCTTGGCCCCATGCCCGCCCGCTTCCGCGCCTTGCGCGACGATCACGTCAGCGCCTGCATCGAGCGCCGCTTTCACATGCGCCATATTCTGGCATTGGCAGATGAGCTTCGCGCCGCTCGCGTGAATTTTGGCCGCAAACGGCGCGGGGTCGCCAAAAGAGAGCATCACCGCTTTGGGCTGATGCTCCAGAACCTGATCGAGCAGGCCTGCGTTTTTCGCCAAAGACCATGTGATGAAGCCGCAGCCAACCGGGATATTCCCGGCATCGCGGAAGGCGTGATCGAGAAACCCCGCTTCGCCATAACCCCCGCCGATCAACCCCAGACCGCCCGCGCGGCTGACGGCCGCCGCCAATGCCCCGCCGGAGGTGAGCGCCATGGGGGCCAGCACCACCGGATATTGGACGCCAAAGGCGCGGGTGAAGCGGGTTTCGAGCCGCGTCCTCATCGCCTTATCAAGCGGTTCCCGCATGCGCGAAGTCCCAATAGGCCTTGCGCGCGGCGTGGAATTTCGGCCCCGGCTGCAAATCCCGCCCGTCGATCCGCGTCACCGGCATCACTTTTGAATAATTGCCGGAGGTGAAAATCTCGTCCGCATCCTCAAAATCAGCGTAGCAAAGCGTCTTTTCCACCACGCTGATGCCCGCATGCCGCATCAGCTTGATGACGCGCTGGCGGGTCACGCCATTGAGAAACGCACCATTCGGGGCGGGGGTATAAACCACGCCGTCCTTCGCCATGAAGATATTGGCGGTGGCGGTTTCGGCGATATTGCCGAGAAGGTCACGCACGAGGCAATTATCGAACCCACGCGCTTTCGCTTCCCGCAGCGCCCGCGCGTTGTTGGGGTAAAGGCAGCCCGCCTTCGCATCCGTCGGCATGCATTCGAGCGAGGGACGGCGGAAGGGCGAGAGCGTGAGCGAGGAGGCGCCGGGCTCCGGCATCGGCGCGGCAAAAAGGCACATGAGAAACCGCGCATCATCCGGGTCGGGGATAATGGCGGAGCCCTTCTCGCCCTCGCCCCAGATCATGGGTTTCACGTAAAGCGCGGTGCCGGGGCTGAATTTCTTCGCTCCCTCACGGGCAAGGCCCGCGAGAACTTCTGCCGTCACCGGCGCGTTGAGACCAATGGTGGTGGCCGAGCGGATGACCCTTGCGCAATGCTGGTCAAGATCGGGCGCGACGCCTTCAAAAATCCGCGCGCCGTCAAACACCGAGGAAGCGAGCCAGAAGCCATGGCTGCGCGGGCCGATAATCGGCGGGTTGCCCTCATGCCAGGCCCCGTCAAAAAACGTCCATGTCTCAGACCACGCCATGGGGTTGTTCCTTTTTTGAATTTACTAAGCCAAAGCCGCGATAATCCGCGCCCAGCTGCGCTGGCCTTTATGGAAGCTCGTCAGGTCGTATTTTTCATTCGGCGAATGGATGCGGTCATCATCGAGCCCGAAGCCGATCAGCAGCGCATCAAGCCCGAGAACACGCTTGAAATCCCCCACCACGGGGATGGAGCCACCCTGACCGATGATGACGGGCGCCTGGCCCCATTCCGCTTCGAGCGCGGCGCTGGCCTTGCGCAGGGCGGGGCTGTCTTCCGCAACCTGCACCGCACGGTTGCCGGCATGGCTGATGAAGGAGACCGAACAATCCGCCGGGATCATGCCTTCCACGAAACGATGGAAATGCCCGCGAATGGCATCGGGGTCCTGATCATGGACGAGGCGGAACGACACCTTCGCCCGCGCCTCGCCCGCGATCACGGTTTTGGTGCCTTCCCCGGTATAGCCACCCCAGATGCCGTTGCAATCACAGGTGGGGCGCGCCTGCATTTTCTCGATCAGGCTGCGGTCTTTTTCGCCCGCCGCGTATTTCAGCCCGATTGTGCCGAGAAAATCCGCCTCCGTGAGGCCCAGAGCCTCCCAGGAGGCCTTGCGGTTATCGCCCGTTTCATGAACGCCGTCGTAAAAATGCGGCACGGTGATGCGCCCGTTCCCGTCATGCAGGGCAGCGATAATGCGCGCGAGGATATGGATGGGGTTTTGCGCCGTGCCGCCGAAATGCCCCGAATGCAGATCCCGATCCGCCGCGCGGATGATGATTTCCTCATAAACCATGCCGCGCAGGGATGAGGAGATTTGCGGCGTCGTTCTGTCCCACATGCCGGTATCGCAGACAAGGCAGATGTCAGCCTTGAACTCTTCCGCATGGGCTTCAAGAAACGCAGGCAAAGCGGTGGAACCGGCCTCCTCCTCACCCTCGATCAGCACGGTGAGGGAAATCGGCAAATCGCCGGTCTCGGCGATGATGGCGCGGCAGGCTTCGAGAAAAATCATCACCTGCCCTTTATCATCACACGCCCCGCGCGCGATGATCGCCTTCCGCCCCGGCTCGATCTCGGCGATGCGCGGCTCGAAGGGCGGCGTATGCCAGAGCTCCAACGGATCAACCGGCTGCACGTCATAATGGCCGTAAAACAACACATGCGGCTTGCCCGCCCGGCGGCGATGGCCCACCACGATCGGGTGGCCCGGCACCGTGCGTGCCTCCGCCTCAAACCCCATGGAGTGCAGGTCAGCCACGAGATGCGCCGCCGCGCGCTTCACATCATCCGCGAAAGCCGGGTCGGTGGAAATGGAGGGGATGCGCAGCAAAGCGAAAAGCCGGTCAAGGCTGGCATCAAGCCCGGAATCGAGATGGTTCAGAACGGCATCAAGCTGCATGACAACACCTTTTCAAATCACATCTAGAGCAATTCCAGCGAAGGTTGAATCGCCTGAAACGCTCTATCTCTTTGTTTTGACGCAATTCCGGGCGCGAAACCGGTTCCCACTTTCGCTGGAATTGCTATCCTATCATCCACAGGGCGAGCTTTCCCGCAATGGCAAACATCACGACCGCGATGCCCGCATCAAGCCAGCGCCACGCGGCGGGTTTGGCAAAAAGCGGCACCAGCAGCCTTGCGCCATAGCCGAGCGCGAAAAACCATGAAAACGAGGCACTCGCCGCGCCAAAGCCATAGGCCCAGCGCTCAAGCCCTGCGTATGGCGCAGCGAGGCTGCCGACGAGCAAAACGGTGTCGAGATAGACATGCGGGTTGAAAAACGTGAGGGCGAAGCTCGTTGCCAGCGCGGCTTGAAGCGAAAGCGTCGCGCCCGCGCCAATCTCCGCCCCTTGCGGCGCCAAAGCGCGCCGCCCCGCCTTCACGCCGTAAAGCACCAGAAACACGATGCCGAACAACGTCACCGCGCCCAAAAGCCACGGCACACGGGTGATGAGCGCGCCCAGCCCGGCAACGCCAAGCGCGATCAACAGCGCGTCAGACACCGAACAGAACAAAGCGATGGCAAACACATGCTCGCGCTTGATGCCTTGGCGCAGAACGAAAGCATTCTGCGCGCCGATGGCAATAATCAGGCCGCCGCCGACAAGAAACCCGGTGAGGAACGGCGCGAGCATGAAGGCGGCTTACCGCCGCCCCCCCAGCAAACTCCCCAATACCCCGCGCACGATGGCCGCGCCCACCTGCCGCCCCACCGAGGAGGCAACCGAGCGCGCGGCGGAGGTGGCGATTTTTTCAGCAAGGCTCGGCGTGGTTTTCGCCGCGCCGCGCCCGCCTGTCGGGGCCGCGCTGCCGCCACCAAACAGCCCGCCGAGCATGCCGCCAATCCCGCCACCGCCGGATGCGGCTTCGGCGGCTTTTTCTGCGCGCGCAGCGAGCATTTCAGCGGCGCTTTCGCGGTCGATGGTCGTTGTGTATCTGTCGCGGATCGGACTTTCGCGCATCAGGGCCTTGCGCTCTTCCGGCGTAATCGGCCCGACCCGGCCTGCGGGCGGCGCGATCCATGTCCGCTCGACCATGGAGGGCGAACCTTTGCCTTCGAGCACGGACACCAAAGCCTCACCCACGTTGAGTTTGGTGATGACATCGGAGGTGGAAAAACCGGGGTTGGCGCGGAAGGTTTCCGCCGCCGCCTTCACCGCCTTCTGCTCGCGCGGGGTGAAGGCGCGAAGCGCGTGCTGGATGCGGTTGCCTAGCTGCGCGCCCACCTTGTCCGGCACATCGAGCGGGTTTTGCGTCACGAAATAAACCCCGACGCCCTTGGAGCGGATGAGGCGCACCACCTGCTCGATGGAGGTGAGGAGGGCAGGGGGCGCGTTCTCGAACAGAAGATGCGCTTCATCAAAAAAGAACACGAGTTTGGGCTTATCGAGATCACCCACTTCCGGCATCGCTTCAAACAGTTCCGAGAGCATCCAGAGCAGGAAGGTCGCGTAAAGCCGGGGCGATTGCATGAGCTTTTCCGCCGCGAGCACGTTGATGCGCCCGCGCCCATCCGCGTCCACCGCCATGAAATCCCGGATATCAAGCGCAGGCTCGCCGAAAAAATGCGTCGCGCCCTGATTTTCCAGCACCAGCAATTGCCGCTGGATAGCCCCGACAGAAGCGGAGGAGACATTGCCATAAGCCGCCTGCAACTGCGCTTGCAATTCCTTGTTCTGCCCAAGCTCGGCCAGCATGGCGCGCAGGTCCTTGAGGTCGAGCAGCAAAAGCCCGTTTTCATCGGCATAGCGGAAGAGGATATTGAGCACCCCCTCCTGCACCTCGTTGAGTTCCAGCAGGCGGGCGAGAAGAAGCGGCCCCATCTCCGCCACCGTCGCGCGGATCGGGTGGCCCTGAACGCCGAACAAATCCCAGAACACCACGGGGAATTGATCTGCCTGATAGGGCACGCCGATTTCTTCCGCGCGCTTCACAAACGGCGGCAGGCTGTTGCCCATGGCGGAAATGCCCGAAAGATCACCCTTGATATCGGCAGTGAACACCGGCACCCCGACGCGTGAAAACCCTTCGGCGAGGGTTTGCAGCGTCACGGTTTTGCCGGTGCCGGTCGCGCCCGTGATCAAGCCGTGGCGATTGGCGAGCCTGAGCGCCAGAGCCTCGTATTTCGAGGCGCTTTTGCCGATAAGAATGGTTCCGTCCTGCTGCATAACCGCTCCATGCCCGTTTCTTCAAAAACGAGAATTGCTATAACCCGATTTTGCAGCAAACGAAAAGCGATCTGCTTGGCTTCATCGCGGTTCTCCCCGTTTTTTCAGCGTTTTTGGTGCTTTCCTCATCGTCATTGCGAGGAGGCGAAGCCGACGCGGCAATCCAGACTTTCCGCCCACGAATTGCAGGATTGTGGAGCTGGGCAATCGAATTGTGATAAGCGACATTCAAGGCATTGGCACAGTTTATACCCAAGGCCCCGGGTGCTGACGCATGGGGCCTTTGAAGAAGCCTGAATTGATCAAATGCAGCCAATGGCTTGATCAATTCAGGCCGGAATACCAAAGAGTCATTGTTCATGACCTTTGGTATTATATGTGGCCTGAGCTTGCCAGAAGAATGCGCATCGCGTAACCAGCGGCGGTATTTTTGAAAATCAGGGAGATCATCATGGAAGAGCTTATCAGCCGCGTTTCTGCAGCCGCTGGCATCGACCCCGCTCTGGCGGAAAAGGCCGTGGGCATGATCATCGGCTTCCTGCAGAAGGAAGGCCCCGCCGCTGAAATCGGCCAGTTGATGCAAGCCATGCCGGGCGCGGAAGCGCTGGCGGCAGACCACGCCGCTGCCCCCGCCGGTGGCTTGATGGGCGGCCTGATGGGCATGATGGGTGGTGCCGGCGGCGTGATGGCTCTGGGCCAGCAATTGATGAGTTCCGGCCTTGATATGGGGCAGATTCAAACCCTCTCCAAGGAAGTTTTCGCCTTTGGCCGCGAAAAGGCGGGCGAGGATGCGATGGGCGCTATCGTTGCCGCCATTCCGGGCCTTGGCCAGTTCGTTTAAAGCCGCTCTTTTTTGCAGGAAGAACGCGGCTTGGCTGTGCCAGCCGCTATTGCCACCAAAGTCGGTGGTGAGCCTTACAAAAATATCGCTATAAAGCGGGCATGACCTCTCATCCTGCCCGCTCTTTTCTGTCATCCTTTCCCGCTGCCAGCGAGGCAGATTGGCGCGCCCGCGTGGATGCTGCTCTCAAGGGCGCGCCCTTCGAGAAAAAGCTCATCGCCCATAGCTATGACGGGCTGGCTATCCCTGCACTCTCACAGCGCCGGGCGGGGGCGCAGGCGGTTTTGCCCGCGCGCGGCCTCGCGCCCTGGGGCATCGCCGCACGGCTCGACCACCCGGATGCGAGCATCGCCAATGCCCTCGCGTTGGAAGAGCTTGAGGGCGGGGCGGATACGCTTGTTCTGAGCGTTGCGGGTTCGCCCTTCGCGCGCGGTTTAGGCCTTCCTGCACTTGGCCCTGCCGTGCTCGATGCGGCACTGAAAGGCGTTCACGCTGATCTGATCACGTTGCGGCTGGAGCCGGGGCAGGCGGAAGACGCCATCGCGCTTGGCCTGTGGCTGAAAGCGAAGGGCTATGCGCCAGCCGCGCTCAAGGTGGCCTTTAACCTTGATTCCAGCCTGCCGGGGGACGTTCTGGCCAAAACCATCCGCATGCTCGCGGGGCTTGGCTTTTCCGGCCCCTTCATCGCCATAGACGGGCGAAAGGCGCATGAGGCCGGGGCCTCCGAAGCGCAGGGCCTTGGCCTGATGCTGGCGGAGATGGTGGCCTCCTTGCGCGCGCTTGTGGCAGAAGGCTTCAGCATGGCGGAAGCCCGCGCGGCTTTTGGTATCACCTTGGCGTTTGATCAGGATCAGGCCTTCGGCATCGGGCAGGCGCGCGCGGCGCGGCGGCTCATCACGCGGCTGGATGAGGCGTTGGGCCTTGCAGCGCAGGCAACGCATCTTCACGGTGAAACCGCGTGGCGCATGCTCACGAAACGCGATGCGCATGGCAATATCCTGCGCACCACCATCGCCGCCTTCGCCGCAGGAATTGGCGGGGTTGATAGCCTTGCCGTTCTGCCCTTCACGGCGGCGCTTGGCTTGGCAGATGGCGCGGCGCGGCGGCTCGCACGCAACACCAGCCTCATCCTCATGCTCGAAAGCGGGCTGGCCGATGTGCTCGACCCTGCCTGCGGCGCGGGAACGCTTGAGGAGATCACCGATCAGCTCTGCCATGAAGCCTGGCGCATCTTCCAGAGCATCGAGGCGCAGCAGGAAGGCGCGCTCAAGGGCCACCCCGCCGCCTTGGCGAATGGGGTCATCGCTGCGATGATCGAAAAAACCCGTATCGCTCGCGCCCGCGCCATCAATACGCGCCGGGCGGAAATCACCGGCACCAGCGCTTTCCCGGCTCTCGAAGGCGCGGATATCAGCGTGCTTTTGCCCGCGCGGCCCGTGCCGCAAAGCGGCCCGCTTGCCTCCTACCGCCTCGCGGAGCCTTATGAAGTCCTGCGCGACAAGGCCGAGGCAATGGCGAACCCGCCATCCGTCTTCCTCGCCAATCTCGGCCGTATCGCGGAGTTCAACGCCCGCGCCAGCTTCGCCAAAGGCGTCTTCGAGGCGGGGGGCATCAAAACCATCGGGAATGACGGGTTTTATGAAGAGGGCGGCACCAATCTCGTCGCGCTGACGGAGGCCTTCAAGGCCTCCGGCGCGCGCCTCGCCTGCCTCTGCTCGTCCGATGCGCTTTATCTGGAAGAGGCGCAGGATGCGCTGCTCGCGCTCATCGCCAGTGGGGCTGAGGCGGTGTTCATGGCGGGAAAACCGGGGGCGAATGAAGCTGTGCTCCACGCCTCGGGGCTAGCCGGGCATCTTCACGCGGGCATGGATGTGCCTGCCTTTCTCGTAGCCCTTCTTGAAAGGCACATAGGATGATCCCGGATTTTTCAGCCATCCCCTTCCTTTTGCCCGAAGCCGCGACCGCGCCGGAAGCGCCGAGCTTCACAACGCCCGAGGGCATCACCCTCAAGCCCCTGACGCGTGAAAGCGACCTTGAGGGGCTCGATTGCCTCGAAACCTGGCCCGGCATCGCGCCGTTTTTGCGCGGGCCCTACCCCACCATGTATGCCACCAATCCCTGGACGATCCGGCAATATGCCGGGTTTTCCACCGCCGAAGCCTCGAATGCGTTTTATCGGCGCAACCTTGCAGCGGGGCAGAAGGGGCTGTCCATCGCCTTCGATCTTGCAACCCATCGGGGCTATGATTCCGACCATCCGCGCGTTGCGGGGGATGTCGGCATGGCGGGGGTCGCGATTGACTCGATCTATGACATGCGCACGCTGTTCGAGGGCATTCCGCTCGATCAGATGAGCGTCTCCATGACGATGAACGGCGCGGTTCTGCCGATCCTCGCGCTGTATATCGTCGCGGCGGAAGAGCAGGGGGTCAGCCCTGAAAAGCTCTCCGGCACCATCCAGAACGATATTCTCAAAGAATTCATGGTGCGCAACACCTATATCTACCCGCCCAAAGCCTCGATGCGCATCATTTCGGATATTTTCAGCTTTACCGCGCAACATATGCCGAAATTCAATTCCATTTCCATTTCCGGCTATCACATGCAGGAAGCGGGCGCGACGGCGGATCTCGAACTCGCTTACACGCTCGCGGATGGCGTCGAATACTTGAAGGCCGGGGTCGCGGCGGGCATTCCGGTCGATGCTTTTGCGCCAAGATTGTCGTTTTTCTGGGCCATCGGCATGAATTTTTTCATGGAAGTGGCAAAAATGCGCGCCGCCCGCATGATCTGGGCGAAGCTGGTGCAGGATTTCCAGCCGAAATCGGAAAAATCCCTCGCTTTGCGCACGCATTGCCAAACCTCGGGCTGGTCGCTCACCGCGCAGGATGTGTTCAACAACGCCATCCGCACCATGGTGGAGGCGATGGCGGCCACCCAAGGCGGCACGCAGTCGCTCCACACCAATGCGCTCGATGAGGCGCTGGCTTTGCCGACGGATTTTTCCGCCCGCATCGCGCGCAACACCCAGCTTGTTCTCCAGCAGGAGGCAGGCATCACCCGCTTCATCGACGTTTGGGGCGGCTCGCGCCATGTCGAAAAGCTCACAGCGGATCTTGCGAGCCGCGCGCTGGATCATATCGCCGAGGTCGAGGCGCTTGGCGGCATGGCGAAAGCGATCGAGGCGGGCATTCCCAAATTGAGGATCGAGGAAGCCGCCGCCCGCACGCAGGGGCGGATCGATTCAGGCGCGCAAACCATCATCGGCGTGAATAAATTTCAGCTTTTGCACGAGCCGCCGCTCGACGTGCTGAAGGTGGATAACGCCGCCGTGCGCGCGGCGCAGATCGAAAAACTCACCCGCCTCAAGGCCGAGCGGAACGGTGCGGCGGTGGCACAAAGCCTTGAGGCTTTGGAACACGCCGCGCGCGATGGCGGTGAAAACCTCCTCGCGCTCGCCATCAACGCCGCGCGTGCCAAGGCGACGGTGGGCGAGATTTCCCTCGCGCTTGAACGCGCCTGGAACCGGCATCGCGCTGAAATCCGCGCGATTTCCGGCGTTTACCGCGAGGCCGTGGGCGCGAAAAACCCTGCCGTGCAGCGCGTCGAGGGCATGACGAAGGCCTTTGCCGAAAATGACGGGCGGCGGCCGAAAATCCTCGTCGCCAAAATGGGGCAGGACGGGCACGATAGAGGGCAGAAGGTCATCGCCTCCGCCTTCGCTGATCTCGGGTTCGAGGTTGAGATCGGCCCGCTTTTTGCGACCCCGGAAGAGGCGGCGCAGCAGGCGGCGGAAAGCCGCGCGCATGTGATTGGCGTGTCATCGCTTGCCGCCGGGCATCTCACGCTCGTTCCCGCATTGAAAGCCGCGCTTGATGCGGCAGGGCGGCCCGATATCATGATCGTGGTGGGGGGCGTCATCCCGCCGCAGGATGTTCAAACCCTGCTTGATGCGGGCGCGGCCGCGGTGTTTCCGCCCGGCACCGTCATCGCCGATGCAGCGGAAAAATTGCTCGAAAGCCTCAATGGCAAACTCGGCTACGCGCAGCCGAAAGTGGCGTGAGGGGCAGCTTCCGTCATTGCGAGGAGGCGAAGCCGACGCGGCAATCCAGAAACCGTGACAAAAGCTGGATCGCCACCTTCCGCTGAATTCCTCGCAATGATGAAAAGTGTGAGGGCCTATCCCCGCGCGACCGCGCGCTTGATCACCGCCCGCACATCGGCATTGGCGACAAACACGTCATGCCGGATGAAGCCTGTCGCAAAATCCGTGGCGTCAATCACCTTCACGCCGAGCCCTTCCAGCGCGCTCGCGGGGAGTGCCCCCGCGCGCTCACCGCCCGCAAGGCGGCGCGAGAGATCAAGCGCGCGGTCATTCGTGGCGGTAATCACCACCATTTTATCGCGGAAGCGCCCGAGCCTGGCGAGCCCGGCCTTGAACACGTCGATATCGATATCCGGCGCGGCAAAAACCAGAGCGCCCAGCCGCTCAAGCCCGGAATCCTGATAGCGGTCGCGATAGCTGCGCAAGGCTTCGAGCGTCACGAGCGTGCCCATGGAATGCGCGACGATATTCATCTTCGCGCCGAACGGGTCCTGCAGCACAGCCGCCAGCGCATCGGCCAGAGGGTCCCGCGCCAGCAAGGCCGATTCGCGGTCATAGCCATAATCGAGCAAACCGCCCTTGGAGGGCCAGGCGAAGAGCGCGGAATTGCCCTGAAAGCCGATCCCGGCGGAAAGCTGCGCCGCATCATAAGCAGCGGCTTCAAAGGTCTGGTTATAGCCATGCACGAAAAGAAGGGTATCGCGCCCGCGCAAGGCCTCGGCAAAGCCTTCCGCCGCGTTTTTGTCGGTAATCGGCTCGATGCGCTCCACCGCGAAATCGCGCGTCACGAGGCTCGTCACGTTGGACAAAAGCGAGGTATCGGGCGGGGTGAGGCGCGCAAGGGCATAAGCAAGGCCGGGCGCGCGGGTCGATTCATAAAACGGCGCGCGCGTGCCATTGCCCGAAAGGCGGCGCGTGGTGATGACATGGAGAACCGGCTCATCCGCGAGGCCCGACGCCCCGGCCTGCGCCACGAACCCTGCCGAGGTTTTGCAGCCGGAAAGCGGCAAAAGCCCCAGCCCGAGAAGGCATAAACGGCGCGAGAGTACGCGCCCGTGTGAGGTGTTCAGAGGATAAGGCATGCGCTGGAGCTAACCTGACGGAATAAAGGTTTCGTTAAAAGTTGAGCACGCAACGCTTTACGCCTGCAATTCCGGCCAAATGATGGTCTATTGCATCACCTCGTGCCGAACCTTCAACCGCCCTACCTCGATGCCGTTCCAGTTCGTCATCTGATGATCAAGCCAGGGCGTGATGACGGCCCTTTCAGCCTCATTCAGCGGTAAAAACCGCGCGATCAACCCCGCCATCACGCTCTCGGCGGCGCGGCCCGCGCCATCCTCCATCTTGAGCGCGATGCCATAGCCAGGCTCGGGCAGGGCGGCGCAATAAACCCCCTCCGCCCCGGTCTTGATGAAGGCGCGCGCGCCAAGCGCTTCCATGATGAGAGTGTCGAACCGCCCGGTTCCCGCCACCATGAAGGGCGCGGCAGCCACCGCCTCGCGCAGGGTTTTCACCGCTTTCACACGCTCCGGCCCCAGCCCGACACCGCTCGCGAAGCGCGCGAAGCCACGGGCGATATTGTCCAGCGGGATGGCGTAGGTGGGGATCGAGCAGCCATCGACCCCGCGCGCGGTTTTTTCAAGGTCAAACCCGGTCATGTCGGAAATCGCGCGGGTGATCTCGCGCATCACGGGGTGGCCGGGCGCGATATAACCCTTCGGATCATGCCCCATCTCCACCGCAACGCAGAGGAACCCGGCATGCTTGCCCGAGCAATTGTTATGAAGCGCCGTGGGGCTTGCCCCCGTGGCGGCAAGGGCGCGCGTGGCGGCATCCCCCATCGGCCAATGCGCGCCGCATTCAAGGCAAACCGGCTCCAGCCCCGCCTTTTTCAGCACATTGGCCGCCGTTGCCGCATGGAGAGGCTCGCCCGAATGCGAAGCGCAGGCGAGCGCAATCTCCGCGCTGGTAAGGGAAAACCGCGCCGCAGCCCCGGTTTCGATCAAGGGCAGCGCCTGAAACCCCTTGATCGACGAACGCGGAAAGATGGGCCGCGCCACATCCCCCAGCGCGCACACGGTTTTCCCCGCGCTATCGACCACGCAAAAGGCACCGCGATGCGCGGATTCGACAATACCGCCGCGCGTAACCTCGACCAGAACAGGATCAGACATGAAAAAACCTTCGCAGAGATGAAAAAGACGCGGGCCTCAAACCGTCAAAGTTCCCGCTTTTGCCGCCTCAAAACGCTGGCCAAGCACGCTCCAGTTCACGACATTCCACCAGCCCTTGAGATAATCGGCGCGGCGGTTCTGATATTTGAGGTAATAGGCGTGTTCCCACACATCATTGCCGAACAGCACGCGCGCGCCATCCATCAAGGGCGTGTCCTGATTGGGCTTGCTGACAAGCGCGAGCTTGCCCGCCTTGTCCACCGTGACAAACACCCAGCCGGAGCCGAAAATCCGCCCGCCTGCGGCGTTGAACTGCTCCTGCAATGTGTCGAACCCGCCGAAATCCGCGTCGATCGCGGTTTTGAGCGCGCCCTGCGGCTCCTTTGCGCCGCCCGGCGCGATCATCTGCCAGAACATGGAATGGTTGGCATGCCCGCCAAGATTGTTGCGAACGCCGGTGCGCATCGCTTCGGGCACGTCATTCAACTTGCCCAGAACCTCGTGGATGGGGCTGGTGCCAAGCGCGGCATTCTGCTGCGCGAAGCCGTTGAGATTGCCGACATAGGCCGCATGGTGCTTGTCATGATGGATTTCCATGGTTTTGGCGTCGATATGCGGCTCCAGCGCGTCAAAACCATAACCCAGGGGAGGAAGCGTAAAAGGCCCGCTGGCCTGCGCGAAGGCGCGCGGCATGGCGGCAAGGCTGGCCGCCGCCCCCAGCAAAACCCGGCGATTGAATGCGAATGAACGGGCCATGATATCCTCCTGAACTTTCTTTCCGGCAGCATACGTGCAATGCACACGAACTTCCAGAAGAACATAGGGGTTTTTCATGCCGAACCTCACGCTTTCCATCGCATCCATCGGCACGAAGGGGGACGGCGTTGCCCGCCATGAGGGCGCGAGCCTTTTTCTCCCCTATACCCTGCCGGGGGAGGTGGTGCGGGTGGTGATGGAGGAGGGGCGGCCCCGCCTCATCGCGCTTGAAGAGGCAAGCCCCGCGCGCATTCGTCCCATCTGCCCGCATTTCACGCAATGCGGCGGCTGCGCCGTGCAGCATTGGCAGGCGGAGGGCGTGGCGGCATGGAAGCGCGCGCGCATCATCACCGCTTTGGAGCGGGTGGGGCTTTCGCCTGATGTTGCCCAAACGCGGGACGCGCATGGCGCGGGGCGGCGGCGGGTGACGCTGCATATCAGAGCATGCGGCGATAAAGTGGATACCGGTTTATCGCCTGAAAGCATGCGACAGAAAAAAAATGACGGCGCATTCGCGCAGGCATGCGGCGATAAAGGGAATACCGGTTTATCGCCTGAAAGCATGCGACACGAAAAAAATGATAGCGCGGTGGAAGCGGGTTTCATGCGCGCCGGAACGCATGACCTCATCAACCTCGATGCCTGCCCCTTGCTGGTGCCAGCCCTTGATCAGGCGCCCGACCTCGCGCGGGAGATCGGCGCGATCCTTATCAAGCTGAAAAAGCCGCTCGACCTTCAGGTCACGGCCAGCGCGGTGGGGCTGGACCTTGATATCAGAGGCGCGGGGCCGATTTCCGAAGCGCAACGTCAGGCGCTGGTTGCCTTTGCCACGCGGCATGATCTGGCGCGCCTTACCCTGCATGGCACGCGGGTGATGGAGGCGCGCGCCCCTTTCATCCTGTTTCCGGATACGCAGATCACGGCGTTTCTGCCGCCCGGCTCGTTTTTGCAGCCCACGGCTCTGGGGGAGGAAACGCTGGCAAGCCTCGCCTTCGAGGGGTTATCCGGCGCAAAACATGTCGCGGATTTGTTCTGCGGGCTTGGCCCTTTCGCGCTGCGGCTCGCGCGGGCCATGAAGGTGCATGCCTTTGACGCGGATAAGCCTGCGATCGAGGCGTTGCAACGCTCCATCCGCGCCAATCCCGGCGCGCGCCCCTTGGTGGCGGAGGCGCGGGATTTGTTCCGCCGCCCGCTTTTTATGCCCGATCTTGCGACGTTTGACGCGGCTCTGCTCGACCCGCCCCGGCAGGGCGCGGAGGCGCAAATCCGTGAGATCGCCAGATCGAAACTCGCGCGGGTTGTTTATGTCTCCTGCGACCCCGAAAGCTTCGCGCGTGATGCACGGGTTCTGGTTGATGCCGGTTTTGCGATCACCCGCCTCACCCCGGTTGATCAGTTTCGCTTTTCCGCGCATGTCGAGCTTGTGGCGGTCTTTTCAAAAGCTAAACGCGGTTAACATTTTCTTGCTGAAACTCGGGCAGAATCAGCGCCTCTTGAACAGGTGCTGCATGTTTCCATCCCCGCGCTTTGCCCGCTTGCTTCCGCCGTTTTTGCTTTGCCTCCTGCTTCCCGGCCTGGCTGAGGCACAGCAGACGCAAAGCGAGGAGATGGAGCGGCGTGAAAAGGTTCTGCAAACCTTGCCGGAAAACGCAGCAAAACGTATTTTCGGCATGGCCCCCGGCGCCGCCCCGCTCGCCCCGCGCACGATTGGCTCGTTTGCGCGTGGTTGCCTGGCCGGGGCCACGGCCCTGCCGGTGGATGGCGAGACCTGGCAGGTGATGCGCCTCTCGCGCAACCGCATGTGGGGCCACCCGGATCTCGTTGCGCTGATCGAGCGCCTCGCCAGACATGCGCCCAAAGAGGCAGGCTGGCGCGGGCTTCTGGTGGGGGATATGTCGCAGCCGCGCGGCGGGCCGATGCTCACGGGCCATGCCTCGCACCAGATCGGGCTTGATGCCGACCTCTGGCTCACCCCCATGCCGGAACAGCGCCTCTCCACCGCCGCGCGCGAAACCCTGAGCGCCACCAACCTCGTGCGCGCGGACTGGATGGATATCGACCCCGCGCATTACACCAGGGCGCATCTTGCCATCATCAGGCTCGCGGCGGGCGAAAAGAAGGTCAACCGGATTTTCGTCAACCCGGCGATCAAACGCGCGCTCTGCCGCGATGCGGGGGCGGATCGGGCATGGCTTAACAAGGTGCGGCCGATGTGGGGGCATAATTACCATTTCCACATCCGCATGGCCTGCCCGGCGCAGGATGCAACCTGCGTCGATCAGGACCCGCCGCCGGATGGCGATGGCTGCGGTGCGGAGCTTTCAGACTGGCTGAAACAGCAATACGCCGCCATGCACAAGCCGCCAGCCCCGCCCGGCAAGCCCAAACCCCCGCCAAAACCCTGGACGTTGGAGGATTTGCCGGAAGAATGCAGCATTGTCGCGCTAAGCCGTTGAACCCGCAAGAATCCCCTCGCGCCGCGCGGCAGCGAGAATCTGCGCCAGCGTTTCAACCGGTTTTTCCTCATGGCTCAAATGCCCGCATTGCGGCATCAAAACCACGCGCGCGCCCGGCACCGTCTCACGCGTCATCCGCGCTTCTTCGGGCGAAACCGCGCGATCCTTCTCCCCCACGATCAGGGTGAGGTTGGCTTTAAGCTTCGGCAGATCGCGTTGCAGCGGCAGCAAGTCCCAATGCGCCATCATCGCCAATGTCGCTTCCACATGCGCGCGGCTGGTGAAGAGCCGCTGGTAGAACGCGAGGCCCTCGGCATCGAGCCGTGAGCCGGTGCCGGTGATGAGCCGCAGCACGGCCTCGGCATCGCCCGCCTTCCACGCGAAAAAGCGCGGCACGAAGGGGTTGAGCACCAGCATTTTCGCCAGCGAGGGGAAAATCTGCGCCGCAGCCCCGCCGAAAGGCTTCAAAGCGCCGTTGATGCTGATGATGGCTTCGGGCTCAACCCGCCCGTCGAGCGCCATGCGCAGCGCGATCGCCGCCCCGGCGGAATGGCCGATGATGAGCGCGGGTTTCTCATCCAGTGTTTCCACCAACCCCGTCATCGCCCCTGCCATGCCGGGGAGCGAAAGCTGAGAAAGCGGCGGTGTATCGCTGAAACCATGGCCGGGCAAATCCGGCGCAATGATGCGAAAATGCGGCTGCATCAGCGGAATGAGCGCGCGCCAGGAATGCGTGGAGGCCCCCGTGCCGTGCAGCAACAAGGCGACAGGGCCTTCGCCGCCGCTTTGAACATGAAGCGTCAGGCCGTTTCGCGTCACGAAATGGCTGAGCGCGCGGTTCGGCCAATCCTGCCCGTCCTTGGCCCAGATGAGCTTGTCCTTCATGCCGCGCGCGCCTTCACGGGGGTTGCAAGGGTCGAGACAGCCGCCGCCACCTTCGCGGCATCGGCCTGCGGCAAAGGCACGTAGCGCGCGCCCATCAGGCTCGCAAGCTCCGCCGCGAGCGGCTGCGGTTTCGGCGAGGTATCGATGAGAAGGCTCGCGACCCCCGCCGCACGCAAGCTGGTGGCGGCTTTACGTGCATCCTCCTGCGCTTCCGCGCGGCCCGGCCTGCCGCCGCGCCCGATATTGGCGCGGCCATCCGTCATCATCACCAGCATCGGCGTGCGCCCGGCGCGGCGCACGGCTTCGGCAAGCTGCAAGGCGGCATCGAGCGCCGGGGCTATGGGCGTTCCGCCCCCACCGGGGAGAGCCGCGAGCGCGCGCTGCGCCCGCACCAAGGCGCGGGTTGGCGGCAGGACAAGCGCGGCTTCGGTGCCGCGAAACGTGATCAAAGCCACCTCATCACGCCTGATATAACATTCCGCGAGCAAAATCCGCACCGCGCCCTTGGCTTCGGCAAGGCGCTGCGCGGCGGAGGAGCCGGAGGCATCGACGAGAAAAATCGTCGTGGTTTCGGCGCGGTTTTTATAGCGCGCGATGCGGAAATCATCCCGCGCGATGAGAAGGCCTTCGCGTGTGCTGGTTTTCCGGCGCAGGGCCTGCCAGGGCGCGGCGGCGCGCAGGGTTTCGATCACATCGAGCCTCGCGCCGCCCTTCACCTCGCCGGGTTTTGAGCCGATAATGCGCCCGCGCAAAGCGGCTTTCTGCATCGCGCCCGCTTTGCCCGCGCCGCCCGCTTTGGCCGCACCGCCCCCCTGCAAGGCGAGGAGCAGGCCCGGCGGCATGGCGGCAAGCGCGGCCTCCAGCACCACATCCTCCAGCGGCGCGGGGTTTTCCTCGGGCGAAGAGGTATTCTCACTCGGGGGAGGGGGCGCTTCCGCCTCCGCCTCATCTGGCGGGGGTTCGGGTTGCGGCGCTTCCGCGCTTTCCGCTTCCGGCGGAGCAGGCATTCGCGTCGCGCGCGGCGCGAGCACGAGCGCCGCGGCACGCCCTGCCTCCGCCTCGCTCACCACCTCACGCCCGTTGAGTGCAGCAAGCGCACGCGCGACGAGAACGGCATCAAGCGCAGGGCGCATCGAGCCGATGCCGAAGGCCAGAGCCGTGCCTGCCAGAGCTTCCAGCACCTCTTCACCCGCCCTCACGCTGGCAAGCCGCGCCCGCGCTTCGGCAATCGCAGCGGCATCATAGGGAAACGGCGTTAAATCGCGATGCGAGAGCGCGGTGAGATCAAGCGTGATGGCGAGCCTGTCACACAAGGCAGAAGGGGGCGCTTCCTCACCCTCGCCTTCATCGAGCGCGATGAGGCTGAAGCGGCTTGGCAAAGCGAGCGCCATGCCGTCCCGCTCCGCCACCACCATGCCGGTTTCGAGCACGCGCGCGAGGCGCGCGGCATGCCCGGCGCTGAGCCTCTCGGCCATGGCGAGCGTGAGGATGCCGCCATCCACCTCTGAAAGAAGCCCGCGCTCGGCCACCGGCTTGCCGGAGGCAAGCGTCGCCGCAAGGTCGAGCCCGCCGAGAAGCCGCCCGTCGCCGATCGTCGCCGGCATGCGCTTTTGCGGCAGGTTTTTTGGCAATAACGCCTCGAAACAGCGAAGCCATGCCGCGCGCACCGGCCCGGCTTGCGCCTTCAAACGGATGCCGAAAGGCGCAGGCGCGAGAACCGCAAGAACCGCCGCCGCTTCCCCCGCCAGCGTCCAAAGCGCGAGGGGGTTACCCCCGCTCATGGCCCGAAAAGCTCGGCAACCGCGCGCTCCACCCTTGTTGTCGCGCGCGTTTCATCGAGCACATTGCGCCGCAGCCGATGCCGCAAAGCCATGGGCGCAACGGCGCGGATTTCGGCATCGCCCACGGTTTTACGCCCTTCAAGCGCGGCAAAGGCCCGCGCCGCGCGGATGAGCGTGAGTTCGCCGCGCAAACCATCCGTGCCGAGCGACTGGCAGAGTTCCGCCGCGCGTATCAGGGCAGCATCGGGCACCTCGACCTGCGGCAGCAGCTTTTTCGCGGTGCCGAGCTTGCGCTTCAGCGCCGCGTCCTTCGCGTGCCAGAGGGCGCTGAACGCTTCCGGGTCGCGGTCAAACGCATCGCGCCGTTTGATGACCTCGACGCGGGTTTTGATATCCTGCGGCGTTTCGACATCAACCGAAAGCCCGAAGCGATCCAGCAATTGCGGGCGTAACTCGCCCTCTTCCGGGTTGCCGGACCCCACGAGAACGAAGCGCGCCGGGTGGCGGATGCTGAGCCCCTCACGCTCGACGACGTTTTCACCCGAGGCCGCGACATCCAGCAGCACATCGACGAGATGATCCTCCAGCAAATTCGCTTCATCAATGTAAAGAAACCCGCGATGCGCCTTGGCGAGCAAACCCGGCTGAAACGCCTTTTCCCCGCACGCCAAAGCGCGTTCGAGGTCGAGCGCGCCAACCACGCGGTCTTCGGTGGCGCCAAGCGGCAAATCCACCACAGGCACCGGGGCGAGAACGGGTTTTGCGGGTTTTTTGGAAGGCTCCGCCCCATCGCCGCACAAGGCGCAGAACCCGGCGGGCTTGCCCGGCTCGCAGGCATAGGGGCAGCCCGAAATCGCCTGCATCGGCGGCAGCAAAGCCGCGAGCGCGCGGATGGCGGTGGATTTGCCCGTGCCGCGATCCCCGAAAATCAGAACGCCGCCAATGCTTTGATCAATCGCCGCGAGCAGCAGCGCGCGCTTCATATCATCCTGGGCGACGATGGCGGAAAAGGGGAAGGGCACGCGCATGTTTAGGGTCAGGTTCCATTAATTTCGGTGAAACGGCATGAGAATGATGGATAAAATGGAAGGAGAAAGGTGAAAAGCGTGCTGGTGGCACGGTTGAACCTTTCTACGCACCAGTTTGCCATCATTCTCATGTCCTTCGGATTGGATGAAAATGCACGATCTTTATGTCGCAAGCCTTTGACAACCGGGCGGTTGCCAGCAGGCTCGCTCCTCAACCTCGTGCATTTTGATCCAACCGCCTTCATCGAAATTAATGGATCCTGACCCTCTATTACCGCTTCACACCGCCGCCGCAACAAGCCGCGCGGGCAGGCGGAACACCACGTCTTCCTCGACGCCGCTCAGCGCCCTGACCTCGACCGCGCGAAACTCGCGCAAATAGTCGATGGATTCCTGAACCAGCGCTTCGGGCGCGGAAGCCCCGGCGGAAAACCCCACCACCTTCACCCCGTCAAACCACGCCTTGTCGATCATTTCCGGCCCTTCGATCAGATAGCTCGGCACGCCGTTCTGCGCGCCAACCTCACGCAGACGGCTCGAATTCGAGCTTGAAGCCGAACCAACGACAAGGATCAACTCTGCTTCCTTCGCCATATCTTCCACAGCGGCCTGCCGGTTCTGCGTCGCATAGCAGATATTGCGCGTATCCGGCCCGATAATCATGGGGAATTTCAGCATCAGGGCCGCGATCACGTCGCGGGTATCCGTCACGCTCAAGGTGGTCTGCGTGATATAGGCGATGCGGGCGGGGTCAAGAACCTCAAGGCTCTCCACCTCCTCTACCGTGCCGATGATATGGAGCCGCCCGCTGATCTGCCCGCGCGTGCCCTCCACCTCGGCATGGCCCTTATGGCCGATCAGCACCACGTCATAGCCCTGATCCGCGTAGCGGCGGCCTTGCAAATGCACCTTGTGCACGAGCGGGCAGGTGGCGTCGATCACGTCCAGCGCGCGCTGTGCTGCGGCGCTTTCCACCGCGCGCGAAACACCATGCGCGCTGAACACCGTCACCGCGCCTTCGGGCACTTCATCCACTTCCGAAACGAAAATCGCGCCCTGCGCCTTCAGCTTTGCCACCACATGCGTGTTATGCACGATCTCGTGGCGCACATAAACCGGCGCGCCATGGAGCTTCAAAGCGCGCTCGACCATATCAATCGCCCGCACGACCCCGGCGCAGAAGCCGCGCGGCTGCGCCAGCAACACCGTGAGGGGGGGCAAGCCCGGCTGCGGGACGAGGTGGCATGCAAATCCTGTCATGCGATCACCCGCTCGTGTTTCTTGTGAGGCTCCTGTGCCACAATCCGCAGGCGCTTGGGCGCTTCCACCATGGCGAGAACCGCTTTCAGGATACCCGCTTCATCAAGCTCCGCATCGGCATAAAGCCGCGCCTGCGTATCATGATCCTGAAACATATCCGGCAGGTTGAGCGTTTTCACCTTGAGGCCTCTGGCGAAAGCGCCTTCCTCCAGCAGCAGATGCAGCACGGCGGAGGTGAAGCCGCCGCGCGCGCCATCCTCGACGATAACCAGCGCCTCATGCGCGCGCGCGAGGCGCAGGATCAGCGCCGCATCGAGCGGCTTGGCGAAGCGCGCATCAGCGAGGGTGGTGGAAATCCCCATCTCGTCCAGCGTTTTCGCTGCCGCCATCGCTGCGCCGAGCCTCGTGCCATAGGAAAGAAGCGCGACCTGCATGCCCTCGATCAGGATGCGCCCGCGCCCGATGGCGAGCGGCGTGCCGCGCTCGGGCAGGGGGATGCCCATGCCATCGGCGCGGGGGTAGCGGAAGGCGATCGGCCCCTCGTCATAAGCCGCAGCGGTCGCCACCATATGAACAAGCTCGGCCTCATCGCCCGGCGCCATCAGCACCATATTCGGCAGGCAGCCAAGGTAGGCGACATCGAACGCCCCGGCATGGGTTGGCCCATCGGCCCCTACCAAACCGGCGCGGTCAATCGCGAAGCGCACGGGCAGGTTCTGCAACGCGACATCATGCATCACCTGATCATAGGCGCGCTGGAGAAAGGTGGAGTAGATGGCGCAGAACGGCTTCATCCCGTCGCAGGCAAGGCCCGCCGCGAAGGTGACGGCGTGCTGCTCGGCGATGCCGACATCAAATGAGCGCTCGGGGAAGCGCTTCTCAAAAAGATCAACCCCGGTGCCGGAGGGCATGGCGGCGGTGATGGCGATGATGCGCTCATCCCGCTCCGCCTCTGCAACAAGGCTCTGGCCGAAGACTTTCGTGTAGGAGGGCGCGAGCGCCTTTGGCTTTTCCTGCACGCCGGTCGCGACATCGAACTTGACGACGCCGTGATATTTATCCGCGCTCGCCTCCGCCGGGGCGTAACCCTTGCCCTTCTGCGTCATCACATGCACGAGAATCGGCCCGCCCTTGGCGTCGCGCACGTTTTTGAGAATGGGGAGCAGGTGGTCGAGGTTATGGCCATCCACCGGGCCGACATAATAAACCCCGAGCTGGTCAAAGAGGGTGCCGCCGGTAAGATAGCCGCGCGCATGCTCCATGGCGCGGGTGATGGTGCGATCCACCTTATCCCCGAAGCGGCGGGTGAGGCGGCGGCCAAGCTCGCGCATCGAAAGATAGGTTTTGCCCGAAAGGAGCTTCGCGAGATAGCTCGACATCGCGCCGACGGGCGGCGCGATCGACATTTCATTATCGTTGAGGATGATGATGAGGCGCGAGCCAAGCGCACCGGCATTGTTGAGCGCCTCATAGGCCATGCCCGCGCTCATCGCGCCATCCCCGATCACGGCGATCACATGGCCATCCTCGCCCTTCCGGTCGCGCGCCACGGCATAGCCGAGCGCGGCAGAAATCGAGGTCGAGGTATGGGCCGCACCGAAGGGGTCATAAACGCTTTCGCTTCGTTTGGTGAAGCCGGAAAGCCCGCCGCCCTGCCGCAAACTCCGCATGCGCGCGCGCCGCCCGGTGAGGATCTTATGCGGGTAGGCCTGATGCCCGACATCCCAGATGAGCTTGTCCTGCGGCGTATCAAACACATGATGCAGCGCCACGGTGAGTTCGACGACGCCGAGGCTCGCACCAAGATGCCCGCCGGTGACAGAAACCGCATCAATGGTTTCCGCGCGCAATTCATCCGCGAGCTGCTTCAATTCGGTGGCGGAAAGCCCCTTGAGGTCTGAGGGAGAGGCGATGGCATCCAGCAGCGGCGTGTGCGGCATCTAAACTCTCCCGTCATCTGGCAGGCTGTTGCGCCTTTTATGTCATTTCATCCTTACATATAACTGTCAATTCAACCATACACCAGCCTGTTTCGTGCAGGCATGCTGAAAATAATCCGCGACATCTGGTCGCTTGGAGGGGGCTCAAAAATACTCTCCGTCATTGCGAGGAGGGGCCTTGGCCCCGACGCGGCAATCCAGCCCTTTTTGCTGCGTATTAAGTCTGGATTGCTTCGCTTCGCTCGCAATGACGATGGAGTGCTACTTTCCTTCCGCCAAGGCCTTCCGGATGCGCAAGGTGAGATCAATGCCATGAATAATCCCGCCGAGAGCGAGGAACAAACCGACCAGCGCAAGGCTTCCGCCCGTCACCGCCGCGCGCAGGGCGACAATCAAACCGAGGCCTGCGAGCGCGATGAGCAAGGTATCGCGATAGCCAAGCCCGCGCCCCGTCCTTGCGCGGTAGAGGATGAGGATTGCCGCCTCCACCACCATGACGATGATGGCGATATCAATGCCGATGCGCACGAGGGCGGGGTTGAGCAAGGCCTCCATCACCCCCTCGCAAAGGGTGCATTCAATTGCACGATGCGCCAGTTCAGCACCCACGCGATGCTGACCCAGAGAAGATAGGGCACAAGGCACAGGCTCGCGAGCGGCGCGAAGGGCCAGAACACCAGCATGGGGGTGAGGATCGAGAGCCAGAGGAAGGCGGTTTCGATCAAGGCCCAATCCGGCCGCCGCATCGTGAAAAACAACACGTTCCACAAGATGTTGAACAGCGCATTGGCAATAAACAGCACCGGCACCAGCATCCTCAGCGTTTCACCCGGCGCTTTTTGCCAGGCGATGATGCCGGAGAGGATGGCAAGGCAGAAAATCGTTGTCCAGACCGGGCCGAACGCCCAATCGGGGGGTTTCCAGCCGGGCTTCCTGAGCGCGAAATACCAGGGGCCGATCTCCGTCATCAGGCCGCCGACAAGCCCGGTGACAAAGGCAACGCCAAGCCCCACGCCGAACGGCCACCAGAATGCCGGGCCCTGCCAGATCAGGCCCTCAAGCATGCTCACGCACGGGCAAGGCCGAAGAGATGCCGAAGGTCATTGAGGAAAATTCGCACATGCGCCATCATCTTCCCGCGCACCAGCGCCTTGTTCATATAGGCTTCCCAGGTGAGCTTCTGCACATCCGGGTCGCGGCAGATTTTCACAAACTGCTCGCGCCTCTTGTCATTGCGATACCAGAAATACTGCAAAAGCCCAAGAATGAAAAACACCCGCCCGTGCTTGGCCATGAAGCGTTTGCGCGCTTTCGCCAAAGCCTTGCTTTTGCCGGTGGCGAGCGCTTCTTCCACTGCTTCCGCCGCGAGCCGCCCGCAGAACATCGCGTAGTAAATCCCCTCACCCGAAGCCGGGGCGACAACCCCCGCCGCATCCCCCGCAAGCAGCACATCGCGGCCATTATCCCAGCGTTTCAGCGGCTTCATGGGGATGGGCGCGCCCTCCTTGCGCAAGGTTTCGAGCCCGTCAAACCCGGCGGCGCTGCGAAACGCGCTGATCGAGCCTTTGAGCGAAAACCCCTTATGCGCCGAGCCGGTGCCGATGCTGAGCGTTTCGCCATGCGGAAACACCCAGCCGTAAAAATCGGGCGAAACCTGGCTCTGGTAAATCACGTCGCAGCGCGTGGGGTCATAGGCGGCATTCGGCGTTTTGGGCGCGCGGATGATCTCGTGATAGGCAAAAACGAAGGGCAAGCGCTTCACATCCGGCAACGCGATGCGCGCGACATTGGAAATCGCGCCATCCGCGCCGATCACCATGCGGGCGCGCAGCCGCGTGAGGGGCGCGTCATCGCCCTTGCCGCGATATTCCACCACCGCCATGCCATCAGAATCGCGGGTGATGGTTTCAAACGTGCCTTTATGGCGTTCTGCACCGGAGGCGGCGGCGCGCTCGCGCAGCCATTCGTCAAAATGCTCGCGATCGACCATGCCGACATAGCCGTTCTCGATCGGCATATCGACACCGATGCGCGAGGGCGCGACCATCCGCGCCGAGGTCACGCGCGCCACGATCATCGACGCGGGGATATCGAATTCGCGGATGCAGCAGGGCGGAATCGCCCCGCCGCAGGGCTTGATGCGCCCGGCGCGGTCCAGCAGCGCGACCTTGCGGCCCATGCGCGCGAGGTCATGCGCGGCGGTCGCGCCAGCAGGCCCGCCGCCCACCACCAGCACGTCATAGGCATCATCCCTATGTGAAGACTGCATGAAACGCTCCCGAGATCAGGATTGAGCAAGAAGGGCAGGGGGCAGCACAGCCTCGGGTGAAGGCTTTGCCGCCCCGCCCGCCTGCCGCGCCACACGCTCCGCCAGGAGGGCGGAAAGGAGAAAGAGAGCAGCCTCGCCGATGAAAACCGCCGCGTAAGCCATCACCGGCGATGCGATGAGCGCGCGGGCGATATCCGCCGCCGCCGCGCCGCAAAACCCGCCAAGCCCGAAGGCGACACCTTGCGCCGCGCCCCAAAGCCCCATGCGCACGCCCTCGCGCTTCTCATGGCCCGCATTCACCAGCCGCATCATCGCGCCGATGGCGGAAGCGGCGAAGGCGCCATTCGCGACCCCGAGCGCGAAAACCAGCGGGCGAAACGGCATATCCGGCCCCAGCAGGGCCGCGCCCACCAGCCCGATGAGAACCAGCGCCGAGGCAAGGCAGCCGCCCACGGTGAAAAGCCGGGTTGCGGCGGCAACGCTGATGCCAAGCCGTGTGCTCAGCCCCCCCGCGAGCACCATGCCGAGGAGAACCCCGCCATGCTGAACCCCGGCGAGCTTGGTGCTTTGCCCCGGCGTAAACCCGAAAACAGCGCCCGCGAAAGGTTCGAGGATCAGATCCTGCGCGCTATAGGCCATCATGGAAACGAAAATGAAAATCGCGAAAAGCCGCGCCTGCGGCTCGTCCCACACCTCGCGCAGGGCGGCGATAAAGCCCTGCTGCGGCGCGGATTGATCGGTTTGCGCGGGGGTGATTTGTGATGCATCACGGCTCGCGCCTTCCATGCCCCGGACGGCGAGAAGCGTGACGCTGAAGGCGATACCACTCACCGAGCCCGAAACCGTAACCAGCCGTTCCAGCGAAAACGGTTCGAGAAAATGCCCGGCCAGCCCGGCGGTGAGGATGAACCCCATGATCATCATCACCCAGACGAGGGTGGCCGCCGCCGCGCGCCGCTCATCCACCACGCGCTTTGAAATCAGAACAAGCAGCGATGTTCCGCTCGCGCCAACGCCGATGCCGATGAGGAGAAAAGCAAGAATGGCGAGCATCAGGCCGGAGATGAAATGCGCCTGCATCACCGGCAAAGCCAAAGCCGCGCCAAAGCCGCCAAGCGCCAGCGCCGCCATGCCGCCGATGATCCAGGGCGTGAGCCGCCCGCCGCGATCCGCGCCATGGCCCCAGAGCGGGCGCATCACCTGCACCGCGTAATGCAGCCCCACCAAAGCGCCCGGCAGCATCGCGGGCAGCGCGAGTTCCACCACCATCACGCGGTTGATGGTGGCGGTGGTGAGAACCACAATCGCGCCCAGCGCGGTTTGCACCAACCCTAGCCGCATGATGCCAAGCCAGCCGAGCGGTGCCATCACGCCCCCCCCGCCAGAAGGCTACGAAGCGCGAAGGCGCTCACCAGCATGCCGAGCACATAAAGCGTAATGCCGGTGCCGTTATACCAGGGTGCAAACCGGCGCGGATCAGAGAGAAGGCGGCGCATCAGCAGCATCTGCGCGAGGCTGAAAACGCCGATCGCCAACGCGTAAAGCGGCGCACCCCATGCATAAAGCAGCGCGATGACGATGGCCTGCGGCACGAGCATGACAAGGCAGGCGAAGCGCGCCGCGCGTTCCGCCCCAAGCTGCACGGGCAATGAGTTCACGCCCATCACCTTGTCACCCTCGATGGATTTGAAATCATTCAAAGTCATGATGCCATGCGCACCAAGGCTGTAGAGCAAAGCCAGCAGCAAAATCCGCGCATCGGGCAAAGTGCCGGTGAGGGCCGCCGCGCCCGTAAACCAGGGCAGGCCTTCATAGCACAGGCCCACGGCGGCATTGCCCCACCAGCCATTTTGCTTGAGGCGCAGGGGCGGCGCGGAATAAGCCCAGGCAAGCGCGAGGCCGATGATCGCCGCAACCAGCACGCAAAGCCCGAGACTCGCCGCAACCAGCAGCGACAAAACCGTCCAGATTAACGCGATTCTCAGGCCCCAAAGCCCCGGAACCCGGCCGGAGGGGATGGGCCGGTTCGGCTCGTTGATGGCATCGACATGCCTGTCGAACCAGTCATTCACCGCCTGGCTGGTGCCGCAGACGAGGGGGCCGGCGAGCAGAATGCCGGTGATGGCTGCCGGAAGATGCGGGAGGAGCGGCACGCCCACAGAAACCAGCCCGCAGCCATAAGCCCACATGGGCGGAAACCACGTAATGGGCTTCAGCAACGTCAGAACCGCGCGCGGCTCCGGGTAACCGGGGCTGTGCAGGGGCGTTTTTGCGGCAAGGTGAGCATCCAACATGCCCGCATGCTAGGCACGCAGCGACAAAACGTCAATTCAAGTTGACAATTTAAACTGTCAAAAATGTGAGACAGATGGTCTCATGTATAACTCAACCGTCATTCCCGGAATCTCCACTGTCATTCCCGACGCGGCGCAGCCGCGAGCGGGAATCCAGACTTTCTATGATTATCGCTGCGGATAGCATGCTAAAAATGGATTCCCGCTCGCCTCTGCGAGGCGCCGGGAATGACAGTGGAGCTTCATGGCAAGGGGTGGGAATAACCAGCAACCCTAATTCAGCTCGCCCTCTTCCGGCTCAAGGTCGCCAAGCCCGTGGCGGCGCATTTTTGCGTAAAAGCTCTGGCGGCTCAAACCCAGCATCTGCGCAGCAGAAGCGCGGTTATCCTTCGAGAGTTCGAGCGCCGCTTCGATGCAGAGCCGCTCGATCACATCCGTGGTTTCGCGCACCATTTCTTTGAGCGAGACCCGGCCGATCAACTCCGTGAGATGCTCGACCGAGCGGGGCAAAGCGCGCCCGCGCTGCGAATCGATCGCGACTCTGACGCCGGTGCTGCGCATCACGAAACCATAGCTCGGCACCTCGCCCGAAAGCGCAGGCACGGCGGATAACTCCACCTCCTCGACGCTGCCGAACGCGCCGCGCATGATGGTTGCGAAGTTGCGCACCACCCCATGTTCGCCAAGGTTGGACAGGAGCATCGCCATATCAACCCCCGGCCGCCCCAGCCAGCGCTCCAGAGGCTCACCCAGCGCCTGCTGCTTCGCGCCAAGCTGCGCAAGATCCAGAAACGCCTGATTGGCCTCGATGATTTTCAACGCCGGATCAACCACCACAAAGGCATCGGGCAGGCGCTCGATGACGTTGAGAACGCGCATCGCGGCATGGCGCAGCGGGCTTGCGCTTTCCGTCAGAACGGGCGTGAGGCGCACCAGCAGAAACGCCGCGTTATCCTGCCGGAACAGGGATGCCAGCACGCCGAATGTGCCTCCGCCATGCGCCACCACCTCGATTTCGGCGCTGCGCCCGGCGATGCGCGCGGATTTCAGCGCCGCTTCCAGCATATCGGCGCTCTCCGGCATGAAGGCCGAGGGCAACGGCATATTGAGCAGTTTTTCACCCGGTGAAGGGATGAGCCTTTGCGCGGCGGGGTTCAGTTCCACGATTTTGAGGCTGCCCGCCTCAAGAATGATGACAGGCTCCGAGGCAAGCTGGAACAGCATGCGATAGCGCGTTTCGGCGAAGCGCAGCCGCGCATATTCGCGCTCCATCGCCTGCTGTGCTTCCACCAGCCTTTGTTGCAGCGCAGAGGTGGCGCGCAAATCACGCCCCAGCGCAATGATCAGCCCCTCCGGCTCCAGCCGCATGGCGGTGTAGCGGATCGACAGATCCGGCCCGGCCCCTGTCATGTGGTTGATTTCACGCGGGCGGAGAGATGAAGGCGATGAGGCAGTCGCTTTTCCGGCTTGATCCTTGTGGAGCGCCTCCAGCAGATCACGCACCTTGTCGCGGCTGTCGAGCGTGACGGTATCGATCCAGGCCTGCCCGCGCCAAAGCTCGCAGCCCTCGCGCTTCAACTCAGAGTGGCTGACGGCAACATCGCGGATGATGCCATGATCATCGATCATCAATACAAGATCGGAGGAGCCGAGGATGAGCTTGCCCGCCATCTCCGGCGAAAGGCCATCAATCCAGCGCGGGGCACCCGGTTGTGCGGCGGCTTTCAGCGTCTGTGACCGACTCTCGGAGCCCGGATTATCCATGATAGCGTGTGACCCATATCCGATAGCGGCAAACTGTCGCAGAGAATATAGGTGCCGTGCGGAATTGAACAAGCCTCAAACATCGCTTTTCGAACAAAAATACCGTGACATCTGATGGAAAGATCAAAAACACGCTTTATCACGTTATCACATTTTTAGTGACCAACCGGCTTTCATCCCCGCCTTTGCGGGGACAGGCTTCCATCACAGAATGCTCCAGAAGTGTTTCATGCAGGCAATGAATTGCCCGTTCATGCATTCTGTGCAGGCGCAAACAGCCGGTCAACAATCAGAACAGCCTCCCGCCCGTTACAGGAGACAAGGTCGGCACCAAGGGCAAGCGCGTTTTTCGGCTCCGCGAGGAAGGGCGAGCCGCCGATAATCACCCTTATATCACGGTTCAGCGCCACATCACGGATGGACTGGATGAGCGGCGCAAGCAGCGCGATCGAGCATTCCGCGCTGGCGGAAAGCCCGACAACGTCGAACCATTCCTCCCTTGCGCGCGCCAGAAGATCAAGCCGCGAGAGCTTGGCCTCGGCGGTGACATCCCAGCCATCGCGCCGGAAAAACTCCTCGACAATCGAAAGGCCGAAGGTGTGCTGTTCACCCGGCATGGCCGCGAGCAAAATGCGGTGATGTGGTTTGTCCTGCGGAACATCCGCCCCCAGACGCGGGCTATAAACGCGCAGAACCTGCTGAAGCCGTGAGAGGCCGAGCGTGACATCGACGTAACTGAGGTGATCCTGCTCCCAGAGCGCACCCAGATGCCGCGCCGTTGGTGCCAGAAGTTCGAGGATGATGGTTTCAACCAGCACCTCTTCCTTGAGCAAGGCATCAATATAGCCGAGCGCGGATTTCAGCGGCTGCCTGATGACGATATCGGAAAATTCCGCGATCTGTGCTTCATTGATCCGCTCCGGCACAAGAGGCACGGGCCTGGATTGAACGATGATCTCGGCATGCTGCAATATGGTTTTATGCACACTGCGCCCGGCCCGCGAGGCAAGATGCGCAAGGAGCAGCCGGGGAATGATCTCCGACTCGATGGTGCGGGCAAGATGCGCCTGCCTGTCCCTGTGCTGGGCCGTGTTCTGCCGCGTGGCTGTGGTGCGATTGTAAAGCCGCTCATCCGAGATGGCATGGCGCGCAGCCTCAGGCTCCTTGTGGTGGCTCTTCCCGCCGGAAGAGGGGTGATTGTCGCGGTTTTGCCAGGATTCCGTATCGCTCGCGGTTTCAAGGCCAGTCATCGCGTCAAAGCCGGTCATGGCACCCTCCTTCACAGCGAAGACGTTTCCGGACAGGATCTTGTGCCCTGTCTTTGCCCGTGTTTTCAGGCTGAAATCAGCCATCATACTCAAGGCATCCGGATATCTTCCTCGCTTTGTCTGCTCCGGGATCGAATGAAGCATGCCGACAGTCTTTCCGCAATCCGTCGAAATTTACCCATTCATGGCGCTTTGAAGGCAAAATGGGGTTTTGAACGCAGCTTTTCCTGTTACGCCAGTCAATTCATCCTGTTTACATCGTCCGTTCTGATGGTTTTGGCCAGCCCAGCCGGTTTTGTGCCGTTTCTTCTGCGTGCATCTGTCGCATGAACAACCCAAGCCTCAGCCAACCCACCCCTGTGACAATAAGGCCTTACAAATTACATGTCTAGCCTGATTGACAGTTGAAGCGGCGCGGGCCAAACTCGCAGCGTGAAAATGGGGCCTGAGCGAGAAGCCCCGTGGGGAGACGGGTTGTGAGCGCAAAAATTGCAAGCGCACGGGCAAAACCGCTTTATACAGCTGAAGAGCGCCGCCGCCGTGATTCAACGCGCTGGACTTTGGTGCAGGGCATTCTCGCGCCGGTGCAGTTTCTTGTCTTCCTCGTCAGCCTCGCGCTGGTGTTGCGCTACCTTGCCACGGGGCAGGGCTATGCGGCGGCGACATTCTCCATCATCGCCAAAACCCTCGTGCTCTACCTCATCATGGTCACGGGTAGCCTCTGGGAGCACAAGGTCTTCGGCAAATACCTCCTCGCCCCGGCGTTTTACTGGGAGGATATGGTCAGTTTCATCGTCATCGCGCTGCACACGGCCTATCTCATCGCGCTTCTCACGGGCTGGCTGGATCAGTTCGGCCTCATGCTGCTCGCGCTCGCGGCTTACGCGACCTATGTGGTGAACGCGGCGCAGTTTTTACTGAAATTGCGCGCGGCGCGGCTTCAGGCGCCCCGCCCGGTCGAACTTACCTCCGAAGGTCTGGAGATGAGCCTATGAGCGCGCCCGCCCTTGCGCCTGACCTTCGCGGCTGTGATACCCGGCCCGTTCTGCGCGAGCGGGGCCAGCGCGAGGTGTTTTGCGGCCTCACCGGCATCATGTGGCTGCATCGCAAGATTCAGGATGCGTTTTTCCTCATCATCGGCTCGCGCACCTGCGCGCATCTCATGCAATCCGCCGCCGGGGTGATAATTTTTGCCGAACCGCGCTTTGCCACCGCCATCATCGAGGAAAAAGACCTCGCGGGCCTTGCGGATGCCAATGACGAGCTTGACCGCGTAGTGCGCGAGGTTCTGGCCCGCAGGCCCGATATCAAATTGCTGTTTCTTGTGGGTTCCTGCCCCTCCGAGGTCATCAAGCTCGACCTCGCCCGCGCGGCGCAGCGCCTTTCGCGCAGCATCTCGCCCGATGTGCGGGTGTTGAATTATTCCGGCAGCGGCATTGAAACCACCTTCACGCAAGGCGAGGATGCCTGCCTCAACGCGCTGGTGCCAACACTTGCGGCGGCGGCGGCGGGTGCCGCGCCATCCCTCCTCGTCGTCGGCGTTCTCGCGGACGCGGTGGAGGATCAGTTCCGCCGCCTTTTCAGCGCGATGGGGGTGGAACGCGTCGCCTTCCTCCCGGCGCGCCGCGCGGGGGAGATGCCCGCCATCGGCCCGAATACGCGCTATATTCTGGCGCAGCCCTTCCTCACCGATACCGCGCGCGCCCTCGAAACACGCGGTGCAACCCGGCTCGCCGCGCCCTTTCCGCTGGGGGCAGAGGGCACCGCGCTCTGGCTGAAGGCGGCGGCGGATGCGTTTCATGTGCCGCAAGACCTGTTTGAAACCGCCATTGCCCCGGCAAAAGCACGGGCGGAACGGGCGGTTGCGCATCATCGGCAGGCTCTGGCGGGGCGGCGGGTGTTTTTCTTCCCGGACAGCCAGCTGGAAGTGCCGATCGCGCGGTTTTTGTCGCGCGAACTCGGCATGGGCCTCACCGAGGTCGGCACGCCCTATCTTCACAAGGATCATCTTGCCGCTGATCTCGCGCTCCTCCCCGAGGAGGCGCAATTGAGCGAGGGGCAGGATGTTGACCGCCAGCTTGAGCGCTGCCGCGCGTTTGCGCCCGATATCGTTGTCTGCGGCCTTGGTCTCGCCAACCCGCTTGAAGCCGAGGGCATGACCACAAAATGGGCGATTGAGCTCGTTTTCACCCCCATTCAGGGCTTCGAGCAGGCGGGTGACCTTGCCGAGCTTTTCGCCCGCCCGCTCGTGCGGCGCGCCAGGCTGGAGGTCTAGCCATGAAGCTCACAATCTGGACCTATGAAGGCCCGCCCCATGTCGGGGCCATGCGCGTCGCCACTGGCATGAAGGGCCTGCATTACGTGCTGCACGCGCCGCAGGGTGATACTTATGCCGACCTCCTCTTCACGATGATCGAACGGCGTGGCCAGCGCCCGCCCGTCACCTACACCACCTTTCAGGCGCGCGACCTTGGCGGCGACACGGCGGACTTGTTCAAAACCGCCTGTCAGGATGCCTATTCCCGGTTCGAGCCTCAGGCGATGATCGTCGGTGCCTCCTGTACGGGGGAACTCATTCAGGATGACCCGGCGGGGCTTGCGAAAGCGCTCGCCTTGCCGATCCCCGTCATTCCGCTGGATTTGCCGAGCTACCAGAAAAAGGAAAACTGGGGCGCGGCGGAAACCTTCTACCAGCTTGTGCGCACGCTTGCCGGGCCGTTCGTGCCGAAACCCGGTGCGGCAAAACCGGTGCATAAACAGCCGCGCTGCAATATTCTTGGCCCCACCGCGCTTGGCTTCCGCCACCGCGATGACGTAAAGGCTGTCTCCGAGCTTCTCACAAAACTCGGCATCATCATCAACGTTGTGGCCCCGCTCAACGCGACCCCGGCTGATTTGGCGCGGCTGGGCGATGCGGATTTCAACGTGGTGCTTTACCCCGAAATCGCCGGGCAGGCGGCGCAATGGCTCAAGCGCAATTTCGGGCAGGCCATCGTCTCCACCGTGCCGATCGGCGTTGGCGCGACACGGGATTTCATCATCGAGGTTGCGCGGCTCGCGGGGGTGGATGCCGCGCCGCTCATCACGGGTGATCTCTCGCGCCTCCCGTGGTATTCGCGCTCGGTTGATTCGACCTATCTCACCGGCAAGCGGGTTTTCATCTTTGGCGACGCGACCCATGCCATCGCCGCCGCGCGCATCGCGAGCGAGGAACTGGGCTTTTCGGTTGTCGGGCTTGGCAGCTATTCCCGCGAACTTGCGCGCGATGTGCGTGAGGCGGCGGCGCGCTACGGCCTTGAGGCGCTCATCACCGATGATTACCTTGAGGTTGAGGCGAAGGTTGCGGAATTGCAGCCCGAACTCGTGCTCGGCACGCAGATGGAGCGACATATCGCCAAACGCCTCGGCGTTCCCTGCGCCGTCATCTCCGCCCCCGTGCATGTTCAGGATTTCCCGGCGCGCTATTCCCCGCAAATGGGGTTTGAGGGCGCGGATGTGATTTTCGACACCTGGGTTCACCCCCTCATGATGGGGCTGGAGGAGCATCTTCTCGGCATGTTCCGCGATGATTTCGAGTTTCATGACGGGGCAGCCCCCTCCCATCTTGGTGGCAAGGCGAAAGCGCCGGAGATGGTGGTGGCCGAACCGGCATCAGGCGCCGCGCTCATCACATTGCCTGAAGGCAGCGCCACGGGCTGGGCGCCCGAGGCGGAAAAGGAACTGAAGAAAATCCCGTTTTTCGTGCGTGGCAAGGCGCGCCGCAACACCGAACGCTTCGCCGGGGAGCGCGGCATCACCTTGATCACGGTGGAGACACTCTATGATGCAAAATCGCATTTCAGCCGGTAAGGCGTCTCCCCTCCGGGTCGTGATCGTCACGATGGACGATCATTTGACCGGTGCGGCCACGCGCGCCGAGGCGGTTTTGCGGCGCGAAACGCCCGGCCTCACGCTCAGCCTGCACGCGGCCTCCGAATGGGCGAACAACGCCGAGGCGCTGGCGCGTTGCCATGCCGATATCGCGGGCGGGGATATCATCATCGCCACCATGCTCTTCATGGAGGAGCATATCAGCCTCGTTCTGCCGCAGCTTCAGGCGCGGCGCGAGGCGTGTGATGCCATGGTCTGCATCATGTCCGCGCCGGAGGTTGCCAAACTCACGCGCATGGGCAGCTATCGCATGGGCGGGCCGGAAAGCGGCCTCACCACCATGCTGAAAAAGCTGCGCGGCAACACCAAAGGTGGTGCGGGTGCGAAGCAGTTGAAAATGCTGCGCCGCCTGCCGCAGATCCTGCGCTTCATCCCCGGCACGGCGCAGGATGTGCGCGCCTATTTCCTCACCATGCAATATTGGCTCGCAGGCTCCGAGGATAACACCATCAATATGGTGCGCTTTCTCGCGGATCGTTATGCCGCCGGCCCGCGCGCCGCGCTTCGCGGCACGCTCAAGGCCAGCCCGCCGGTGGATTACCCCGAAACCGGGGTTTATCACCCCGGAATGCCGGGGCGGCTCGCCGAAACGCTCGATACCCTCCCCAAGTGCAAGGATGCGCGCGGCACCATCGGGCTTCTCGTCATGCGCTCCTACCTGCTCGCGGGGAACAGCGCGCATTATGACGGCGTGATCAGCGCGCTTGAAGCGCGGGGCTACAGCGTCATCCCCGCCTTTGCCTGCGGGCTCGATGCGCGCCCGGCCATCGATGCCTATTTCACCCGGAACGGCACGGCGCGGATCGACGCCATGGTCTCCCTCACCGGGTTTTCGCTTGTCGGCGGGCCCGCCTATAATGATGCCGCTGCTGCGGAAACCGTGCTCAAGGGGCTCGATATCCCTTATATCGCCGCGCATCCGCTGGAATTCCAGACCTTGCAGCAATGGGGCGCGTCGGATCGCGGTTTGATGCCGGTCGAGAGCACCATCATGGTCGCTATCCCGGAGCTTGATGGCGCAACCGGCCCCATGGTGTTTGGCGGGCGGGCGGAGATGGGCAGCGCGCCCTGCATCGGCTGTGAGCGGCGTTGCACGTTTGAAGCGGCGGACCATACCCGCGCCATGCAGGTTTGCAGCGAGCGGGCGGAAATGCTCGCCGCGCGGGTCGATAAGCTCGTCACTTTGCGCAAAACCGAACGTGCGGCCCGCAAGATCGGCATTGTTCTCTTTAATTTCCCGCCCAATGCGGGCAATACCGGCACCGCCGCGTATCTCAGCGTCTTTCAATCTTTGTTCAACACCTTGAAGGCCCTCAAGGCCGAGGGCTATACCCTCACCGTGCCGGAAAGCGTGGATGCCTTGCGTGATGCCATCATCATCGGCAATGCCAGCCAATATAACGCGCATGCCAATGTCCATGCCCGCATCCTCACCGATGATCATGTGCGGCGCGAGCGTTACCTCCGCGAGATCGAGGGGCAATGGGGCCCGGCCCCCGGCCAGCAGCAGAGCGATGGTGCATCCATCTTGGTACTGGGTCTGCGCCTTGGCAACATCTTCATCGGCATCCAGCCCGCCTTTGGCTATGAGGGCGACCCGATGCGGCTGCTCTTCGAGAAGGGGTTCAGCCCCACCCACGCGTTTTCAGCCTTTTATCGCTGGCTCAGGGACGATTTCGCGGCCGATGCGGTTCTGCATTTTGGCACGCATGGCGCGCTCGAATTCATGCCCGGTAAGCAGGTCGGGCTTTCCGGCGCCTCCTGGCCGGACCGGATGATCGGCGCTTTGCCGAATATCTACCTTTACGCCTCTAACAACCCCTCGGAAGGCTCGATCGCAAGGCGGCGTTCGGCCGCAACGCTGATCAGCTATATGACCCCGCCCATCGCCCATGCCGGGCTTTATCGCGGGCTTCTGGACGTGAAAGCCTCGCTCGAACGCTATCGCGGTTTGGCCCCGGACGCGCCGGAGCGGGTGGAGCTTGCCATTTTGTTGCAGGCGCAGGCCTCCACGCTTGACCTTGCCGAGGCCGAACCCGTTTGGGAGAATGCCGATGTAGCCGTTCAGGCCCTCGCCAAAGCCGTGCTGGAGCTTGAATACACGCTCATCCCGCATGGTTTGCACGTGGTGGGTGAGCCTTTATCGAAGGCCGAGCGGGTTGATATGCTTCTCGCCATGGCCGATGCCGGGCACGGGCTTAAGCCGAAGCGCGCGGCGATTGAAACGCTGGTTGAGGGCAGCGCGCCCAAGGCCGCATCGCCGGAAGAGGCGGCGGCGTTCAACGCGCTTTCCGAGGTTGATGCCCTCTTCGCGAAGGATTACGAGGTTGCGGCGATCATCCGCGCGCTCGATGGCCGCTTCATCGCCCCGGCGCAAGGCGGCGATGTTCTGCGCACCCCCGCCGTTCTCCCGACAGGGCGGAACCTCCACGGGTTTGACCCCTTCCGCATCCCTTCAGCTTTTGCCATGGCGGATGGCGCAAGGCAGGCGGAACGCATCATTTCGCGCCATATGGCGGATGGAAACGGCTTTCCGCAAACCGTTGCGCTCGTGCTCTGGGGCGCGGATAACGTCAAATCCGAAGGCGGGCCAATCGGTCAGGCCCTCGCCTTGATGGGGGCCGCGCCGCGCTTTGATGGCTACGGGCGGCTCGTCGGCGCATCGCTCATCCCGCTTGAGGCGCTTGGCCGCCCGCGCATCGACGTGATGATGACACTCTCGGGCATTTTCCGCGATCTTCTGCCCTTGCAAACCCGGCTTCTCGCTGAAGCGGCGTTTCTCGTCGCCAGCGCCGATGAGCCGCTTGAGCAGAATTTCCTGCGCGCCAACACCTTGCGCTATCAGGCCGAGCAGGGCTGCGATTTTGAAACGGCGGCTTTGCGCGTCTTCTCGAACGCGGATGGCGCTTATGGCTCTAACGTCAACCATTTGATCGAAAACGCGAAATGGGACGGCGAGGACGAGCTTGCCGAAACTTATTCGCGCCGCAAATGCTTCGCCTATGGCCGCAAGGGCCTGCCCGTGCAGCAGCCCGCTTTGCTCGATGCCATGCTGGCACGGGTTGATCTTGCCTATCAGAACCTCGAATCGGTGGAGGTGGGTGTCACCTCGCTCGATCAATATTTCGACACGCTCGGCGGCATCAGCAGCGCCGCGACCCGCGCGGGCGGCGGTAAAAAGGTGCCGGTTTATATCGGCGACCAGACGCGCGGCGAAGGCGTGGTGCGCACGCTGGGCGAGCAGGTCTCGCTCGAAACCCGCACCCGCATGCTCAACCCCAAATGGTATGAGGGCATGCTCAAACACGGCTATGAGGGCGTGCGGCAGATCGAGGAGCATGTGCGCAACACCATCGGCTGGTCTGCCACCACCGGCGCGGTCGCGCCCTGGGTTTACCAGCAATTGAGCGAAACCTACATGCTCGACCCCGCGATGCGCGAGCGCCTTGCCGCGCTCAACCCCACGGCGGCGGCGAAGGTGGCGCAGCGCCTTCTTGAAGCGCATGAGCGCAAGTATTGGCAGCCCGATGCCGCGACGCTCGACGCCTTGCGTGACGCTGAAGAGCAACTCGAAGACCGGCTCGAAGGCGTCAGCGCCCCCGCTGCATCACCCAACACGACCCCCGAGCGTTTCGGCACCACGAAGACGCAGAGCAAGACCAAACCCCGCGCCAAAACCCTGGAGGTCGCCGCATGACAACCCTCTATCAGAACCCGTCCTTGCGCGGCTACCCGCCGCTTGGCAAAGGCCAAGTCCAAGAAGGCCAAGGCCAAGGCGATGGCGAAGGCTCCGTTCAGGTGCATCTCGACCCCGCGACCCGGATCGATACCGCGAAGGTGTTCGCGGTTTACGGCAAGGGCGGCATTGGCAAATCCACCACCTCCTCGAACCTGTCGGTGGCGTTCTCGAAGCTCGGCAAGCGCGTTTTGCAAATCGGCTGTGACCCGAAGCATGATTCAACCTTCACCCTCACCAAGCGCCTCATCCCCACCGTGATCGACGTGCTCGAAACCGTGAATTTCCATTCCGAGGAATTGCGGATCGAGGATTTCGTGTTCGAGGGCTATAATGGCGTGATGTGCGTGGAGGCGGGCGGGCCACCGGCGGGCACCGGCTGCGGCGGCTATGTCGTTGGCCAGACGGTGAAACTCTTGAAAGAGCATCACCTCCTTGATGACACCGATGTCGTGATTTTCGACGTGTTGGGCGATGTCGTCTGCGGCGGCTTTGCCGCGCCCTTGCAGCACGCCGAACGCGCGGTGATCGTGACCGCGAATGATTTTGATTCGATTTTCGCGATGAACCGCATCGTCGCGGCCATCAAGGCGAAGTCGAAGAATTACAACGTCCGCGTTGGCGGCGTCATCGCCAACAGGAGCGCCGGAACCGACGAGATCGACCGCTTCAACGCCGCCATCGGCTTGAAGCGCCTCGCGCATTTCCGCGACGTTGACGCTATCCGCCGCTCGCGGCTGAAAAAAGCGACGATGTTCGAGATGGATGACACGCCCGAGCTCAATGCCGTGCGTGCCGAATATATGCAGCTTGCCGAAACGCTCTGGGCCGGAACGGACGACCTTGACGTGACACCGATGAAAGACCGCGAGATTTTCGACTTTCTGGGGTATGAATAATGGCCAGCACAACCTACGATAAACGCCGGGTTGAACTCGAAACCTATTTTGACCGCACGGCGGCAGACGCCTGGGCGCGGCTCACCTCCACCGCGCCGGTGGGGCGGGTGCGGCGCACGGTGCGTGCGGGGCGCGATGCCATGCGCGCGCGTCTTCTTTCGTGGTTGCCGGAAGACTTGAGCGGGCGGCGCATTCTCGATGCCGGCTGCGGCACCGGCGCTTTTGCCGTGGAAGCGGCAAGGCGCGGCGCGGATGTGGTGGCGATCGATATTTCCGCAACCCTTGTCGGGCTGGCGGAGGAGCGCGCGCCGCGTGACCTGAACGGCGGCTCCATCAGCTTCCGGGTGGGGGATATGCTCGACCCCGCGCTTGGCCGCTTCGACCATGTTGTGGCGATGGATTCGCTGATCCATTACGGGGCAGATGATATCGCGCGGGTTCTGGGCGCCATCGCTGCGCGCACCAGCCAATCCATGCTCATCACGATTGCGCCGAAAACGGCGTTTCTCATGGCCTTCTGGGCCGTGGGGCGGGCCTTTCCACGGCGGGATCGCGCCCCCGCGATCGAACCGGTGAGCGCGAAAACGCTTGGCACCCGCATGGCCCATCATGCCAGCCTTGCCGGGTGGAGCATGCTGGAGCGCCACCGCGTTTCGACCGGATTTTATATTTCCGAGGCCTTGCGCATCGAAAAAGTCCAGAAAAACGGGGGTGCCCATGCATAACCCGATCCAGCGCCTCAACACCGCCGTTATCAGGAAGCTCGCTGCCATCAACCTGCGCTATCTGCCCTTTGCCGATGCCGCAACGCCAGGTCTGCCGCTTTCGCGCCTCATGCGGCTTGCCTTGTTTCAGGTCTCGGTTGGCATGGCGTCGAGCCTGCTTCTTGGCACGCTCAACCGGGTGATGATTCTGGAACTGGGGGTTTCGGCCTCGCTTGTGGCGCTCATGGTCGCCCTGCCGTTTTTGTTCGCGCCGTTTCGGGCGCTGGTCGGGTTCAAATCCGACACGCATCGCTCCGCTTTCGGCTGGCGGCGCGTGCCTTATATCTGGATGGGCACGATGATGCAGTTCGGTGGGCTTGCCATCATGCCCTTCGCGCTGCTCGTGCTCTCGGGCGATGGTGTCGGCCCGGTAATCTATGGCCAGATCGGCTCTGCTCTGGCGTTTCTGCTGGTGGGCGCAGGGCTCCACACCACGCAGACGGCGGGCCTCGCGCTCGCCACCGACCTTGCGCAGCCTGAAACCCGGCCCCGCGTCGTGGCGCTGATGTATGTGGCGCTGCTTCTGGGCATGATTGTCGCGGGCTATCTCTTCTCGGCTTTGCTCGCGGAATTTTCGGCTGTGCGGCTCATTCAGGTCATTCAGGGCGCGGCGATGGTCACCTTCGGCCTCAATGTTTTCGCGCTCTGGAAGCAGGAGGCGCGGCGTTCCGCCCCCATCATCGAAGGGGAGGCGGGGGTGAGCTTTCGCGCGGCATGGCTGGTCTTTGCCGCCAATCCCCGCGCCTATCGTTTTCTCGTTACGGTAGGGCTCGGCACGGCGGCTTTCAATATGCAGGACATTATTCTCGAACCTTATGGCGGCGAGGTGCTCAAGCTTTCGGTGGGGGAAACCACCCTGCTCACGGCCCTGATCGCGGCAGGCTCGCTCCTTGCGTTCGGGGTGGCGGCACGGGTGCTTGCGCGCGGTGTTGACCCGCTCCGGCTTGCCGCATTCGGGCTACTTTCCGGGTTGATCGCGTTTCCGCTGGTGATTTTTTCAGCCCCGCTCAACGCGCCGCTGCTGTTCCGCTTCGGGGTCTTCTTCATCGGCTTTGGCGGCGGGTTGTTTTCCGTCAGCACCCTCACCGCCGCGATGGGAATTGAAACCGGCGGCCTCACCGGCCTCGCGCTTGGCGCCTGGGGCGCGGTTCAGGCCACCATGGCGGGGGTTTCCATCGCCTTTGGCGGCATTATCCGCGATAGCGTTGCCGCGCTGGCTGGTGCGGGCAAGCTCGGGGCGGCTTTCAACACCGCCGCGAGTTCCTATTCCGTTGTCTATCACGTCGAGATTTTGCTTTTGTTTTCAGCGCTGGTGGCGCTTGGGCCGCTGGTGCGCTGGAACAGACCCCTTGCTGCCCCTCAACCGGCCCTGATGGGCCTTGCCGAGTTTCCGAGTTGACGACCCCATTCCATCTTGAAGAAGGAGATTGAACCATGGAACCATCCGCCCTGCCTGCCGGCTATGACCTCGCACAGATCACGCTCTATCTGTTCTGGATCTTTTTCGCCGGGTTGATTTTCTATTTGCAGCGCGAGGCGCAGCGCGAAGGCTACCCTGTCGAGGTTGATACCGCGACCGGCAAATTCCGCCCGAAAAGCCTGCTTTTCTACCCGCCGCCCAAGGAGTTCATCCTCCCGCATGGCGGCAGCAAGCTCGCGCCCGATGGCGTGGCCGATGCCCGCAAGGTGCCCGGCACCCCGACCTCGCGCCTGCCCGGCGCGCCGATCGAACCTGGCAATGCCAACCCGATGCGGGAGAGCATCGGCCCCGGCTCCTGGGCCGAACGGGCGGATAAACCCGACCTTACCCATGCCGGTCTGAACAAAATCGTGCCGCTCCGCGTTGCGACCACCTATGCCACCTCTTCGCGTGACCCCGACCCGCGCGGCAAGCCGGTGATCGGCTGTGACGGCAAAACCGGTGGCACGGTGGTTGACCTCTGGGTGGACCGTTCGGAATGCATCCTGCGCTATATCGAGGTGGAAGCCACAGGCGGCAAACGCGTGCTCCTCCCCATCACCTTCTCCGATATTTCGGCGCGGGGCGTGAAGGTGGAAGCGATCACCGGCGCGCAATTCGCTGACGCGCCCACCACCAGGGCACCGGACAGCGTGACCCTGCTCGAAGAAGACATCATCTGCGCCTATTACGGTGCGGGCACGCTTTATGCGACGCCGGGTCGCGTCGAGCCTTTGCTTTGAAAATAAGGAGGCCGCACATGAGCCATGAGCATGATGATTACGCGGTCGAGCCGGTGCGCGGCCTGCCCGAAATGCTGCCAGAAGGGGAAACCCTGCTCTGGCAGGGCGCTCCGGCATGGAAAACCCTCGCCTGGCGCGTGTTCCATATCCGCGAAGGCGCGTTTTATTTCGCGGTTCTGATGGGCTGGAAAGGCTTCAGCACCTGGTGGGAAAGCGGGCAGCTTGCGCCCGCCCTCGCCGCCATGGCGCCGGTTCTCATCCCGGCTTCCATCGGGCTTGGCCTTCTCGCGCTGCTCGCCTGGCTCACCGCGCGCACCAGCGTTTATACCCTCACTTCGAAACGGCTGGTGATGCGCATCGGCATTGCCCTGCCCACCACCTTCAACCTGCCATTCACCGCTATCGTTGCGGCGGATGCGGAAATCCACGCTCCAGGCACAGGGGATAAGGCTACCGGCGATATCAGCGTCCGGCTCTCGGATGAAAACCGCCTCGCGTATCTCGTTCTCTGGCCGCATACAAGGCCATGGCATGTGAGGCGCACCGAGCCGATGCTGCGGGCAGTGCCCGATGCCGCGAAAGTGGCGAATATGCTGGCGGAGGCCTTGCAGGCCTCGCTTGGTGAGGCTTCGCGCGTTCAACGCGTCGCGCAAACGGCACCCCGCGCCAAATCCGCGCAGGGGGGGCAGAAAGCACCGGTTTCCACACATTCCGGGTTGACGAGCGCAGCCTGACAGGTTGAAACTGGAAAAAGTGTAAATCAAGCCTGACAACAAGCAGGCAAGCCTGACAATAAGCAGGAAGAAGAGGGGAGCCATGCAGATCAGCGATAAAAGCAGCATCGCGCCAGCCCCCGCCTCGCCGTTTCCGCGCTGGTTTCTCATCGGCGTTGCGGGCCTGATGCTGGCCTCCATCCTCGCGGCGGGGCTGGCGCGCAGCACCAATCTCGGTGCCGCCCGCGTGCAGGAGGGGCCCGTGCAGGGCTTCATCGATATCCGGTTCGACGAGCAGGCCGACAAATCCGTGCTGGTGCGCGCCATGGCGGATGGGCGCACGCTCGAAACCCTGAAGGCGGATGGCAGCGGCTTCGTGCGCGGCGTGATGCGGAGCCTGATGCGCCAGCGCATGGTCAACGGGTTTGAGGCGAGCGCGCCGTTCCGCCTCATCCGGCGTGAGGACGGGCGCATGCTCATTGTTGATCTCGCGAGCAACGCCAAAATGGAACTCGAAGGCTTCGGCCCCACCAATTCGCAGAGCATGCTTCGGCTTTACGAAGCGGGGCGGCGGCAGGGTATTTTAACACAACCGGGAGGCGAAGGCTGATGAGCGCCCATCCATTCATCCCCACCCCAGCGGATACCAGCGCGCGGCGCTTTGATGTCGGCTGCACCATCGAGGTCTCGCACACCTTCGAGAGCCTGCACGCGCATGTCGAACTCGATGGCGACGTGAAAATCTACCCCGGCGACGAGGTGATCGTGCATGGCGCGCCGGTGAAGGTGCCTTATGGCGAGCAAGCGAGCCTTCGCCGCACCGCGACCGTGTTGCGCGCCGGGCCGATTGAACGGCTCTGGACGAAACTCACCGGGCGGTTCGAAATGATGGAGCTTCTCGAATTCAGCTTTTCCGAAAGGACACGGCTATGACCTCTGCAAGCATCGGCCTCAACGCCGCGCGCGCCATCGATACATCCGCCGCGACCAAACTCGCGCAGCAGGACACGATGCTGACGCCGCGCTTCTACACCACGGATTTCGACGAGCTTGACCGGGTGGATGTCACCCCCGTGCGGGCGGAATGGGACGTGCTTCTCGCGGAGATGAAGAGCGACCCGAACAAGGGCCATTTCACCCGCAACGCCGAGTGGAACGCCGATGTCTCCACTATCGTCGAGCCTTTGCGCAAGGAATTCATCGATTTTCTCGTCAGTTCCTGCACGGCGGAATTTTCCGGCTGCGTGCTTTACGCCGAGATGAAAAAGCGCGGCACCAACCCGGATATCTGCGAGCTTTTCAAATATATGAGCCGCGATGAAGCCCGCCATGCAGGGTTTATCAATGACGCCTTGAAGGATTTTGGCATTGGCGTTGACCTCGGGTTTCTGACGAAGGCGAAGAAATACACCTATTTCAAGCCTAAATATATTTTCTACGCCACCTATCTCTCTGAAAAGATCGGTTACGCGCGCTATATCACCATTTTCCGGCATCTGGAGCGCAACCCGGACAAGCGCTTCCACTCGATCTTCAAATGGTTCGAGGAATGGTGCAATGACGAGTTCCGCCATGGCGAGGCGTTCTCGCTGCTCATGCGCGCCAACCCGCATCTCCTCACGGGGTATAACAAATACTGGATCCGGTTTTTCCTGCTCGCGGTGTTTTCCACCATGTATGTGCGCGACCATGCGCGGCCGGAATTCCATAAGGCGCTTGGCATCGACCCCTCCGATTACGGCTTCAAGGTGTTCCGCACCACCACCGAAATCACCCGCCAATGCTTCCCCGTGATGCTGGATCTCGATAACCCGGCCTTCAAGACGGGGTTCGACCATCTCCTCACGCTCAGCAATGCGGTGGCGGATGCCGATGCGCAAGGCGGGGTGATCGGCAAGCTCAAGCGCTGGTTCCACACCGCAAGGGCTGGCCTTACGCTGGCGAAGCTCTATGTCCAGCCTGTGAAAAATAACTCCATCCCCGGCACGAGCCGTTTGCAACCGACTTACTAACCTTTGGGATAGCGCGCCCCATGCACAGCCATGGCCTGCCCGTTCTGGCGACCTTGTTCATCTGGTGGTTCAGCACCGGGGCGATCCTCTATCTTGATGGCCTGCCGAAGAAAACCTTCCGCTGGAGCATGCTGGGGGCGAGTGTGGTTGCTGCCCTTGCGGCTTATGGGTTGGTGGTGACAAAGCAGGATGTGAGTATTGAGAGCGCTTACATCGCCTTTGCCTCGGCGGTTCTCCTCTGGGGCTGGAACGAGATCAGCTTTCTTCTCGGCCACATCACCGGCCCGCGCCGCACGCCCTGCCCGCCGGATGCACGCGGCCTCGCACGGTTTTTCTTCGCGAGCCAGAGCATCATCTATCATGAGCTTTTGATCGCGGCCTCGGCTTTGGGCATTGCCGCGCTCACGGCGGGCGGTGCGAACAGGGTCGGGCTTTATACCTTCCTCATCCTCTGGCTCATGCGGCTCAGCACCAAGCTCAATATTTTCTTCGGCGTGCCGAACATCACGATCGAGTTTCTCCCCGCGCATCTTGGCTATCTCAAAAGCTATTTCCGCATCCGGCCGATGAACGCGTTTTTCCCGTTTTCCGCGACGATGGCGACACTTCTCGCGGGTTTTCTGGTAAGGGAGGCGGTGGCCGCACCGCCCGAGAGCTTTGCTGCCATCAGTTTCACCCTGCTTGCAACGCTTGCTGTGCTCGGGGTTGTCGAGCACTGGTTTCTCGTCGTGCCTTTGCCCTTTGGCGAATTGTGGTCCTGGGGCCTCGCGTCGCATAAAAAGCCACAACACGTCGCCATGCCGCCGGATATTGGCGTTTTGCTCGAAAAAACCGGTTTTAACCGGGAGGAGGGGGCGCAGGAGAGCGCCTCGCTCGTCCCTCATCTGGCGCCAGACCAGGGTTTGACGCATCAAGGCCCGGCCAAAGCCTGGCCCCGCTCGGTTGCTTACGGAGGTATCGTCCCATGAATTTTCAACCCAGACACGGCCAGACGATCCCCTTGCCATCAAAACCGGTTCAGAACACGGCTTCCCCCATGGATTTTGATGCGTTTTTCAAGGCTGAACTCTCTGCGCTTCATCAGGAGGGGCGCTACCGCGTTTTTGCGGATCTCGAGCGGCAGGCCGGGCGCTTTCCGCGCGCGACTTTTCATGGCGAGACCGGCCCACGTGAGGTCACGGTCTGGTGCTCGAATGATTATCTCGGCATGGGCCAGCATCCGGATATCATCGCCGCGATGCAGGAGGCGCTCAATGCTTGCGGGGCAGGGGCGGGCGGCACGCGCAACATTGCGGGCACCAACCATTACCATGTGCTGCTGGAGCGTGAACTCGCGGATCTCCACGGCAAGGAAGCGGCGCTCCTCTTCAATTCCGGCTATATGGCGAATTGGGCGGCGCTCAGCACCATCGCATCGCGTATTCCGGGCTGCGTCGTTGTGTCCGATGCGCTGAACCACGCGTCCATGATCGAAGGCGTGCGCCATTCGCGCGCGCAGAAGGCGATTTTCGCGCATAATGACCCGGCGGATTTGCGCCGCCAATTGCTGAAACTCGACCCCAAGGCCCCGAAATTCGTGCTGTTTGAATCCGTCTATTCGATGGATGGCGATGTCGCGCCCATCCGCGAATTGGTCGAGATCGCGGAGGAATTCGGCGCGCTCACCTATATTGACGAGGTGCATTCCGTGGGGCTTTACGGCCCGCGCGGCGCGGGCGTTGCCGCGCGTGACGGTATGAGCGACAGGATCGACATCATCGAGGGCACGCTCGGCAAGGCCTTCGGCGTGCTTGGCGGCTATATCGCGGGTTCCGCCGCGATGTGCGATTTCGTGCGCAGCTTCGCCTCGGGCTTCATCTTTTCAACCGCCCTCCCGCCCGCGATCGCGGCGGGCGCGCTCGCCAGCATCCGGCATCTCAAGGCGAGCGATGCCGAGCGCGCGGGCCATCAGCAGCGCGTGGCCGAAGTGCGCGCCGCGCTCGATGCCGCGGGCATTCCGCATATGATGAACCCCAGCCATATCGTGCCGGTGATGGTGGGAGATGCCGCCTTGTGCAAGAAGCTCAGCGATGATCTCTTGCGCGAATTTGATATTTACGTGCAGCCGATCAACTACCCCACCGTGCCGCGCGGCACGGAACGGTTGCGCATCACCCCCGGCCCGCTCCACAGCGCGGCGGATATCGCGCATCTTGTTGAAGCGCTCTCCGCCATCTGGTCGCGCATCGGGTTGAAGCGCGCGGCGTAAATCGGCAAGCGGCAGGCTGAAATAAGGAGGCCGGCACGGCGAGCATCACAATCTTGTCGTGATTGCGCTGCAACATGCATTTATGCTGCAACATGCATTTATATGGTGTGCGTAAACCAGCCTTTGCAGTTTCCAGCGCCCCGCTTTAAGAAAGGGTGCCTTTTCGCCCTTGTCAGGACTCTTTCATGCGCGCTTCGCGTTTTTATGCCCTTTGCCTTGTCAGCGCGCTTACAGGGGGCGGCTGGTATTATTGGACTGCGTCGGCCAGGGAACAGCAGGCCGCAAAACCCGGCGCAGCGGAGGCTGCAAAAGCGCCCGCCGCGCGCCCGGCCTCACCCATCATCGCGGTGCTTGCTGCATCGGTCGAGATTTCCGATTTCGTGCTGCGCCGCCGCACCATCGGCTTTGCCGAGCCTGTTGCCAGCGTCGGCATCAAATCCCGGCTCGACAGCCAGATCGTGGAACAGCGGGTGAAAGACGGGCAGATGGTGCGTGAGGGCGACGTGCTTTTCGTGCTCGATGACCGGGAATTGAAGGCGCAGATCGCCAAGGACGAAGCCACGCTCGCGCGGGACAAGGCCATTCTCGAACGCACCCGCGCTGATCTTACGCGCAAGCGCGATCTTCTCACCCGCAACGCGGCCACCCCGCAGCAGGTTGACCTCGCGGTCTCGGATGAACAATCCGCCGCCGCCACCGTGCGCAGCGATGAAGCGACGCTCACGCTCAGCCGCCTGCGCCTTGGCTATACCGAGATCAAGGCCCCGATCACGGGGCGGGTTGGCGCCGTCAGCGCCAGTGTCGGCAATCTCATCAAGGCGAATGATGCAACCCCGCTCATCACCATCACGCAGGTTTCGCCCATCCGCGTCAGCTTCCCCATCTCGGAGCGGGATTTGCCGAGTATTCAGGCGGCGCTCAAGGCAGGAACCCCGCCGCAGGTGCGCACGTTTTCGGCGGGCACCAGCACGCCGCTTGCCATCGGCAAGGTGGATTTTCTCGATTCATCGGTTGACATGACCTCCGGCACCATCGAGGTGAAGGCGATTTTTGATAATTCCGAAACAACCCTCTGGCCCGGCCAATATCTTGATGTCGATGTTGTTTTGAGCCGCATCGAACAAGCCGCCATCGTTCCGACCATCGCGGTGCAGCCGGGGCAGAACGGCGCTTATGTCTTCGTCATCACGCCGGATCAGACGGTGGAAATCCGCCCTGTCATTGTTGCCGCAACCGAGGGGGAGCGCACGGCCATCACCAAAGGCCTTGCGGCGGGGGAGCGGGTGGTGACGGATGGGCAGATGCGCCTCATCAACGGCGCGCGCGTGCGTGATCAAGGCGCGGGGGATGCCGCGCGCAAGGTTTCAGCTTCGGATACGCCAGTGAAACAGCCATAACCCCATCCAAAAGGTGTCGCCATGACAGTCTCCGCCTTTTGCATCCGCCATCCGGTTGCGACGATTCTCATGTCTGTTGCGCTCGTTCTGGGCGGCTTGTTTGCGTATAAATTCCTGCCGGTTGCGGCCCTGCCGCGCGCGGAATTTCCGGTGGTGAATGTCTCGGCGCAGCTTCCCGGCGCTTCGCCCGAAACCATGGCGACCTCGGTTGCAACCCCGCTCATCAAGCAATTTGCCACGATTGCGGGCATCGAAAGCATTTCCTCCACCAATGCGCAGGGCTCCACCAGCATCACCATCCAGTTTGTGCTCACCCGCAACATCGATGCGGCGGCGGCCGATGTTCAGGCCGCCATCGCGCGTGCGCAGCGCCAGTTGCCGGCGGAAATGACCGCCCAGCCGAGCTATCGCAAGCTCAACCCGGCAGATGCGCCGGTTATCCTGCTCGCCCTGAAAAGCGATACCGCGAAACTCTCTGATCTTGATGCCTTCGCGCAGCAGGTCATCAGCCCCACCCTCTCCACCATCGAGGGCGTGGCGCAGGTGCAGGTGTTCGGCAGCCAGAAATACGCCGTCCGCATCCAGATCGACCCGACGGCGCTCGCCTCGCGCGGCATCGGGGTGGACGAGCTGCAAACCGCGCTCACCGCCGCCAATGCCAATACGCCCGTCGGCACCTTGCAGAACCAGAGCCAGCTTCTGACGGTGCAGGCCACGACCCAGCTTCAGAACGCCGCGCAATTTTCCGACCTCATCATCGCGGTCCGGAATGGCCGCGCCGTGCGGCTCGGCGATGTCGCGCGGGTGATCGATTCGGTTGAGAACAACCAGACGGCGAGCTGGTTTGATGGTTCGCGCGCGCTGATTCTCGCGGTTTATCGCCAGCCCGATGCCAATACCGTGGAGGTGGTTGATCAGGTGATCGCCACCCTGCCGAATTTTTCCGCGCAATTGCCCGCCTCCACCACCATCGAGCGCTTCAACGACCGTTCGGTTTCGATCCGCCACGCGGTGGAGGATGTTCAGGTGACTTTGGGGATCACCATCGCGCTCGTCATCATGGTGATCTTCCTGTTCCTGCGGCGGGTTTCCGCCACGCTCATCCCCACCATCGCGGTGCCGATCTCGCTCGTGGCGACGCTTGGTGTCATGTATATTCTGGGGTTCTCGATTGATAATATCTCGCTTCTCGGCCTCACGCTCGCCGTGGGGCTGGTGGTGGATGATGCCATCGTCATGCTGGAAAACATCGTCCGGCATATGGAGAAGGACGGGCTTTCCGCCATGGAAGCCGCTTTTGTCGGCTCGCGCGAGGTGGGCTTCACCATTATCTCGATTTCGCTCTCGCTGGTTGCGGTGTTCATCCCGGTTTTGTTGATGGGCGGGGTCATCGGCCGGATTTTCAACGAATTTGCGGTGGTCGTCTCTGTCGCGATCCTGGCATCCGCCTTCGTCTCCCTCACGCTCACGCCCATGATGTGTGCCAGGCTGTTGAAGGCGCATGATCCGGCGGAGGATCGCAAGGGGTTTGGCGGCGTTCTGGAGCGCGGGTTTGAGGCTTTGCTCGCCCGGTATGCGGCGGGCCTGCGCTGGAGCCTGCGGCATCAGCTTGCGATTCTCGGGGTGTTTGTCGCCAGCTGCGCTGCCACGGTGTGGATGACCATCATCATCCCCAAGGGGTTTTTCCCGCAGGAGGATATCGGCCAGTTGACCGTGCAGACGGAGGCACGGCAGGACATTTCCTTTGAAGCGATGGTGGCGTTGCAGGCGCAGGTGATGGAGGTGTTCCGCCGCTCACCGCATGTCGCCCATCTTGCGAGCACGGCGGGCATTTCCGGCTTCAGCGCCTCGGGCATGAATGCGGGCCGCATGTTCGTGGAATTGAAACCGCAGGGCGAGCGCCCGGACCTGCAAACCGTTCTGGCGGATCTGCGCCGTGAAACAGCGCGCATCGCCGGTATCAACACCTTCATCGTGCCGGTGCAGAACCTCAATGTCGGCGCGCGCTCCTCGCGCAGCCAGTATCAGGTGGTGATGCAGGCCCTCAACCCGGCAGAGCTTTATGACTGGTCTGGCAAACTGGCCGATGCCATGCGCAAGGACAGGTTCTTCACCGATATTTCGAGTGACCTCCAGAACAAGGGCCTGCAAGCCACGGTAACGATTGACCGTGACAAGGCGCAGGGGCTTGGCATCACGGCGGATCAATTGCGCGCAACGCTCTATTCAGGGTTCGGCGCAAGGCAGGTTGCCACCATCTACACCGCCTCGGACAGCTATTCCGTGATCGTCGAGTTCGACCCGCGCCTCGAATGGAGTTCGGACAGGCTCGACCTCGTGCGCGTGCGTTCCAAAACCAGCGGCGCGCTCGTCCCGCTTTCGGCTTTCGCGCGGGTGGACCGCACGGTGGGGCCGGTGACGGTGAACCAGCTTGGCCAGCTTCCGGCGGTGACATTATCCTTCAACCTCCCACCCGGCATTGCCCTGGGCGCGGCGGTGAGCCGGATCGACGAACTCAAGGCCGAATTGCGCCTGCCGCCTTCCGTCACCACCACCTTGGCGGGCACCGCGAAAACCTTCCAGCAATCGCTCTCCAACCAGGGCCTGCTCGTTCTTGGCGCGATCTTGACGATTTATATCGTGCTCGGCATCTTGTATGAAAGCTTCATCCACCCCTTCACCATTCTCACCGGCCTGCCTTCTGCCGCCGTGGGGGCGCTGGGCACCCTGATGCTGTTCGGCCTCGATTTGTCGGTGATCGCGATGATCGGGCTTTTGATGCTCATCGGCATCGTCAAGAAAAACGCCATCATGATGATCGATGTCGCCATCACGCTGCAACGGGAGGGGCTTTCGCCGCAAGTGGCGATTTATCGCGCGTCCATCATGCGGTTCCGGCCCATTCTGATGACAACGCTCGCGGCTTTGCTGGGCGCTTTGCCCATCGCGCTTGGCGCGGGCGCGAGCGCGGAATTGCGCCAGCCTCTGGGGTTGGCGGTTGTCGGCGGCCTCATGGTGTCGCAGGTTCTCACGCTCTTCGTCACACCGGTGATCTACATCACCATGGAGCGGCTTGTAACTTTGTTGCGTGGAACCCCTGAACCCGCGCCGGAGATTGTCCAGCAACCGGCCGAATGAGCTTATAATATCGGCACAACATCCACCGCCTGATCGGTGCGCTGCCCGCCCGCAAGCCAGAGGATGCCTTTGACCGGCGAGACATCGGAATAATCGCGCCCGCGCGCGACGACGATATGATCCTGCCCCACTTCGGCGGCGTTGGTGGGGTCGAACTCCACCCAGCCGGTTTCCTGCCCGCACCACGCCATCACCCAGGCATGCATCGCATCCGCGCCTTCAAGCCGCGCCTCGCCCTGTGGCGGCACCGTGCGCAAAAACCCGCTGACATAGCCTGCGGGAATGCCAAGCGCCCGAAGCCCCGTGATCATGATATGCGAGAAATCCTGACACACCCCCTTTTGCCGCGCGAAAGCCTCGCTCGCCGGGGTTTCGACATTGGTCGCTTCCGCGTCGAACTGCATCCAGTGGTGCAAAGCAAGATTGAGGGCGCGCACCGCCTCCAGCGCCGTCATGCCGGGAAGGAGCGCCTCTCGCGCGAAAGCGGCAATCGCGGCATCGGGCTTGATGCGCGCCGAGGGGCCGAGATAATGATGCGGCGCGCGGGCATCCATGCCGCCATGGCGCGCAATTTCCGCGCCCATATCCGCCAATACGGGCGACATATCGAGGCGCTGCGCATGCGCCATGCGGTTGATGCGCGCCTGCAAGGTGAAGCGAACCGCGGCGTGCCGCGCCCGGCAGACAAGATCAACCGTGCGATTGCCGAAAAAATCCACCCGCTCCACGCGCTCATCCGGGCGCGGGGTGATGTCGAGCGCCCCTGCGATCAAACGTTGCTCGCCCATAAGATCAGGCGGCATCAAACGGATGCTGTGCCGCGTGCCCGAGGTTGGCACCGAATAGGTGTAATCGATGCGCGCGGTGATGTCATAGAGCATATGATGCTACACAAAATAGAGTTCGGTGAGGAGGGGGGAGAGTTCATAGATCTCGCCTTGCAAGGCCAGTAGCTCCTTGGGCGTGATGGCATGCGGCAAAGCGATGGCAAGTTCGGTTTGCAGTTTGAGCGTGGCACGCGCGAAAGGCGCCATGGCGCCCGCCTTCGGCCCTTCTGGCAGAAAGCGCGCATGCTCGTGCAATTCACCAAGATGATAGAGCATGGCGCGCGGGTTCATGGCATCGAGCGCGAGAAGATCGATCACGGTGTCGCGGTTGGTGGAAACGGTATAGCGCCGCCGATGCGTCATCGGGCTGTCCCCCAGCTCCACCGCAAGGTCGAGCGCGCCTTCAGGCGCATCGGGCGCGGTGAGGCGCGCGAGCGTTCCGGCCATGCGCGCCGCGCGTTCGAGCGAGCGGCCGATGCTCAAAAACCGCCAGCCCATGAAGCGATACATATTCTCATGCACGAGGCCGGAAAACCCGGTGATCTTGCGCAAAAGAATGCCCATGGCGCGGGCATTGTCATCCCCCGGCTGCACGGTGTGGTTGATGCGTGCCGCGCTTTTCGAAAGGTCATTCAGAGCCATCCAGCCATCGATGGAAAACCGGTCGCGCACCTTGCTGGCGCTGGTGATGGCCGAGGTGAGGTTGGCTTGCAAACCCGCAGGAACGCCATCAAGGTCATCAATCCCCATCGCCTCCAAGTCTTCGCGGATGAGGGCAAGCAGCGGCGTGTCCTGCCCGCCATGTTCGGCAAAACGCGCGTGATAGGCGCGTAAAAGCCGCATCACGCCTTCCGCACGCTCCACATAGCGCCCCATCCAGTAGAGGTTATCAGCAGCCCGGCTCGGCAGAATGCCCTGTTCTGGGCGCTGATACGGCGTCTGCGCGGAGGGGAGCAGGGTTGCCTGCTCAACCGGCGCATCGCTCACCACCCAGACATCCGCCACCGAACCGCCACGCTGCATGGCAATCGCCGTGGCATCGCGGCTGCGCCCGATGCGCGCATAGCCGCCCGGCATCACCTGCCAGCCTTGCGGCGTGCGGGCGAGAAACACGCGGATGCTCATGGGGCGCGGCTGCAACCGCCCCTCGATAAAGGCGGGGGTGGTGGAGAGCGTCACCGCCTCCTGCCCGACGAGCGACGGCCCGGCGCGCTCGATATAGGCCGCGAGCGCCTCATCCGCCCCACGCCCTGCGAGAAAGCCATGATCGCCAAGCCCGGCATGGTCGAACGGCAATTGCGTCGCCAGCGCCGGGCCGATCACTATCCGCGCGGCGTTTTTGATGACGGTATCGCGCTCCTGCTCCTGCCCGCACCACCATGTCGCGACATTGGGGAGCTTGAGCGGCTCCCCCAACAGGCTTTCCGAGAGGCGCGGCATGAAGGCGAAGAGCGCCCGCGTTTCAAGAACGCCGGCCCCCAGGGCGTTGACAAGGCTGATAGTACCCGCCCGCGCCGCGCCAACCAGCCCCGCCGTGCCGATGCTGGAAGCCTCGTTGAGTTCGAGCGGGTCAGCATAAGCGGCATCCAGCCTGCGCCAGAGCACGCTGACGGGTTTGAGCCCCTCCACCGTGCGCACCATGACATGGCCGTTTTCGACCGCGAGATCCTCGCCTTCGAGCAGCATGAAGCCAAGATAGCGCGCGATATAGGCATGCTCGAAATAGGTATCATTCAAAGGGCCGGGGGTGAGAATGCCGACCTGACTTTTGCCATCCGCGCTCAAAGCCAGCAGCGCATCCCTGAAATCGCGGAAAAACCCGGCGAGCCGATGGATATTGGCTTCGGGGTAGAAATCCGGGAAAATCCGTGCCGTCGCCACCCGGTTTTCGAGCGCGAAACCCGCGCCGGAGGGGGCCTGCGTCCTGTCGCCCAGAACCCACCATTGCCCGTTCGGCCCGCGCCCGATCTCGAAGGCGAGGAAATTGAGAAAATGCCCGCCGCGCGGCATCACCCCCACCAGAGGGCGCAGCCATTCCGGGCTTTGCGCGATGAGGGCGGCGGGCAATTGCCCGGTTGCGATCAGGCGGTTCGGCCCGTAAAGATCCGCCGCGACGCGCTCCAGCACATCCGCGCGCTGGATCAAACCCGCCGTGATCTCCGCCCATTCCAAGGCGGAAATCAGCACCGGCACGTGGCTTAGCGGCCATTCGCGCTCGGTCGAGCCGGTTTCGTTGTAATGACGGTAGAAAACCCCCGCATCGCGCAGATATTGATCGCCGCGCGCGAAGCGGCGCGGGATATCCTCTGCTGGAATCCGGCCGAAAAAATCGATGAAACGCGACCAGACCGGGCGCACCCGCCCGGCCTCATCCAACACCTCATCCGGCACACCGGGGAGGGGGAGATAATCCGCGAGGCTGTTGCGCCTGTTCGCGTCATCGAGCAATCTGAAGCGGTTCGGCACGGCTATATCCCCGCCGGGCGGCGCAGGTCGAGCGTCATGGGGAATTCCGGGTGCGGGGTTTCCGGCGCGGGGTGGTAGAACCCGGCATGATGGCCGAAAGGCTCGAACCGCGCGAGGCGGCGCGCCTCCGCCTCATTGCCATTGACGGGGAAAGTGTCATAGCTGCGCCCGCCCGGATGCGCGACATGATAGACGCAGCCACCAAGCGCCCGGTTCGACCATGTATCGAACACATCGAAGGTCAGCGGCGCATCAATCGGCAGAACCGGGTGCAGCGCATTCGCGGGCTGCCATGCCTTGAAACGCACGCCCGCAACGCTCACCCCGTTCGTGCCGGTGGCGATCAGAGGCACGCGCCGCCTGTTGCAGGTGACGATGTAGCGCGCCGCTTCCCCGCCCGAGAGTTTCACCTGAAGGCGCTCCACCGAACTATCGGTATAGCGCACGGTGCCGCCGATCGCCCCGGTTTCACCTAAGACATGCCAGGGTTCAAGCGCGCTGCGGATTTCAAGCGTGACGCCCTCATAACTCACCGCGCCGCAGAAGGGGAAGCGGAACTCCGCCTGCGCCTCGAACCAGTCGGGCCGCATCTCAAAGCCATGCTGGCCAAGATCAGCCAATACATCGAGAAAATCCGCCCAGATGAAATGCGGCAGCATGAATTTATCATGCAATTGCGTGCCCCAGCGCATCAGGTTGCCGGAGATCGGGGCCTGCCACAATCTGGCGATGATCGCGCGGATGAGAAGCTGCTGCGCAAGGCTCATGCGCGGATGCGGCGGCATTTCAAACCCGCGAAACTCCACAAGCCCCAGCCGCCCGGTCGGCCCATCGGGCGAGAACAATTTGTCGATGCAGATTTCCGCGCGATGGGTGTTGCCCGTCACATCCACCAGCATATTGCGCAGCAAGCGATCAACCAGCCAGGGCAAAGGGTTTGAACCCGCGCCCGGATGAGGAATTTGCGCCAGCGCGATTTCAAGCTCGTAAAGGCTGTCATGCCGCGCTTCATCGATGCGCGGGGCCTGACTGGTCGGCCCGATGAAAAGCCCGGAAAACAGGTAAGACAAGCTCGGGTGGCGCTGCCAGAAGAGGATGAGGCTGCGCAAGAGGTCTGGCCGACGTAGAAACGGGCTGTCGAGCGGGGTCGCACCGCCCACCACCACGTGGTTGCCCCCGCCCGTGCCGCAATGCCGCCCGTCGATCATGAATTTATCGGCACCTAAGCGCGAAAGCCGCGCCTCTTCATAAACCGCCCCGGTGATGGCGACGCAATCCTCCCAGCTTTTCGCCGGGTGGATATTCACCTCGATGACGCCGGGGTCTGGTGCGACGCGGATGACGTTCATGCGCGGATCAGGCGGCGGGGCATAGCCCTCGATATGAACGGGAAGCGAAAGCGCCGCCGCCGCGCCCTCCGCCGCCGCGATGAGTTCAAGATAATCCTCGATCCGCTCCACCGGCGGCATAAAGACGCAAATCCGCCCGTCGCGCGGCTCAACCGACATTGCCGTGCGCACCGCGCCGCTCAAATCACCGAGCGTCTGCTCGTTGCGCGCCTGCTGCTGGCCTTCGGCGGCGGTGAATTGCCCGCGCTGCTCGGCGTGTTGCACGGGGGAAGCTGGTGCGGCCTCCCGTTTTACCTCCGGAGCAAACTCGGGCAGAGGCCCGCGCGGCACGGTCGGGTCTGCCACATGCGTATAGGGGTATTGCGCCGGTGGAACATAGGGCAAGGCCCCGAGCGGGAGGCGATAGCCCACCGGCGAATCGCCCGGAACGAGGAAGAGCGCGCCGCGCCTCAGCGCCCAACGCTCGCTGCGCCAGCCTTTGCCACTGGTCGCTTGTCCACCCCTCATCTGGCTTTGCCAGCGCTGGATCGGCAGAACATAGCCCGAAGGCGTGGTCAGCCCGCGCCCGAACACGCGCGCGATGCGGTTGCGCTCTTCCGCATCCTCAAGTTTCGAGTTCTGCGGCGTCACGTTTTCCGGCAAATTGCCTTCCTTGATGATCCATTCGGCGGGGTCTTCATAGGCGGGAACGACAAACCCCGGCGCAAGCTCCAGCCGTTCGGCGATGCCATTGAGAAGCGCCTCGGCCTCTTTCGGCCCCGCACCGGTTTTCGCGCCCTCCTCTGCGATCAAGCCGACATCCTGCCAGATCGGTTTGAGGTCGCCGCGCCAATAGAGCGAAAACGTCCAGCGCGGCAGGCTCTCACCGGGGTACCATTTGCCCTGCCCGTAATGGAGGAACCCGCCCGGCGCGAAACGCGCCCGCAAGCGGCGGATCAACTCATCCGCCAAAGCCCGCTTCGTGGGGCCAACCGCGCCGATATTCCACTCCTCCGCTTCGAAATCATCAATCGACACAAAGGTCGGTTCACCCCCCATGGTGAGGCGAACATCCCCCGCTTCCAGCGCGGCATCGACCTTTCGCCCGAGCGTGTGAAGCGCGTCCCATGCCTCATCCGAAAACGGTTTCGTGATGCGCGGATGCTCGGAAACGCGGGCAACCTTCATCTCGAAGCCGAAATCGACATTCGCCGCGCTGGCGAGGCCGGAAATCGGCGCGGCATTCCTGTAATGCGGCGTCGCGGCGAGCGGAATATGGCTCTCGCCGGTCAGAAGCCCGGAGGTCGGGTCAAGCCCCACCCAGCCCGCGCCGGGGAGGTAAACCTCGACCCAGGCATGAAGGTCGGTGAAATCATGATCCGTGCCCGCCGGGCCATCGAGCGCGACGATATCCGGCTTCAACTGGATGAGATAACCCGAGACGAACCGCGCCGCAAAACCCAGATGCCGCAGGGCCTGCACCAAGAGCCAGCTTGAATCGCGGCACGAGCCGGTGCCGCGCTGGAACGTCTCCTCCGGCGTCTGCACCCCCGGCTCCATGCGGATGACGTAGCCGACGCTTTGCGACACTGTCGCGTTCAGCATCACGATGAAATCGACCGTGCGCAATCTCTCACGCGGGATGGTGGCAAGAAAGGCGGCAAGATGCGACCCCAGAGGCTCCACCTGCCGGTAAATACTCAAATCCGGCGCGAGATCATCGGGGTAGGTGAAGGGCCAGCTCTCCGCCTCGCTTTCAACGAAAAAATCGAACGGGTTGTAAACGGTCATATCCGCGATGAGATCGACCTCGATCCTGAATTCCATCACCGGCTCGGGAAACACGAAGCGCGCGAGCCAGTTGCCATAGGGGTCTTGCTGGTGGTTCACGAAATGCGGGGTGGGGCCAACCTTGAGGCTGTGCGAAATCACCCGCGTGCGGCTATGCGGGGCAGGGCGCAGGCGCACCACCTGCGGCCCCAACGTCACCGGGCGGTCATAGCGATAATGCGTGAGGTGATAGAGGCTGGCTTTGATGGACATGCGCTCTCGAAGGCTGGAGGTGTCCAAAAGATCGTTTCACAAAAATTCGCACCGCACCATTGTTTTGTGGGCATGAGGGTGGGCAATTGGCAATGGGCAGTCGGCAGTCGCGGCCTCCACCTGTCATTCCCGGCGAAGCGCAGCGAAGACCGGGAACCCGGTTCTTTCTTTATCGCAGCATGCTCTGGAGCACGGTTTTGATGGAATCAAAACCGTGCTCTATCTTCTTGTTTTTTCGCATGTTGTTACGCAAAACCGGTGTCCACTTTTGCGCAACATGCTCTAATCCCGCTTGATGAACACATCCACCACCTGGCCGGGGCGCAGGGTGGGGGCGGCACCTTCAACCTGATAGAGAATCTGCAACACACGGGTATCGACCCTGTCCGTGCTCAGGCCCGAAAGGCTGCGCTTGGGTGTCACCACCGGCTCGGCGCGCAGGAATTTCAGGCTGATCACGCGCCCCGGCTCGCCGCGCGGCAGGGCGGTGGCGGCGTCCCCCGCCTTGAAGCGCGGAATATCCGCTTCATCAATATCAACCCTTATATGTAAAGGCTCCAGCAGCCCAAGCGTGACGGGCGCGGGGCTAACGCCGGTTTGCACGAATTCACCGGGGCGGATATTGACGCTGAGGATGGTTGCCTGGCTTATAGTATCTTGGCTTGGCGCGCGGGTATCACGCTCCGCCCTTTGAGCCTTTGCAAGGTCAAGCGCGGCCTTTGCCTGCGCGACATTGCCCTCCTCGATTTTAAATGTCGCGCCGGTTGCAGGGTCGAGCAGGGCAAGGTCGGTTTCAGCCTTCAAAAGCCGCGCCCGCGCTTCGGTGACGCGGGCATTGGCCGCGCGTTCGGCATGGCGGCGCTTGTCGATCTCGCGCGCGGTGATGGCGGTGGAGGATTGAAGCTGCGCGCCGATGCGCACAAGATCGCGCGCCTCTTCCAGCTCTGCCTCGGCAGCGGTTATACCCGCGCGCGCCACATCGCGCTCTGCCATCAGGCCGGTGATCCTGCCGCGCGTTTCGGCGAGCCGCGCTTCGGCTATGGCAAGATCGCTCTCGCGCTGCGTGATGGTGATCTCTGCCAGAGCCGGGTCAACCACGAAGAGAAGATCGCCCGGCGCAACCTTTTGCCCCGGCACCACCAGCACCTTGGTGACAACCCCGGCGCTGCGGGTCGCGACCGCCACTTCCTGCCCTGCGGGCTCGACCGCGCCTTGCGCTCCGATGACCGATTGCGCGCCGGGCGTTGCAGGCGGGGCAGAGCGCGCGGGAACCGCTTCCACCGTCGCGTTCGAGCGCGCAATCGAGAGCACCGCCGCGATGAGCGCGAAAAGCGCGAGCAGCGGCAAGCCAAGCATGAGCAGCCGGGAGCGGCCAAACATCAGGGATGCTCCTTGATCAATACAGGGTTTCCGCCATCGCGGCGTTCATTGCGCATCACCAATCCATCAGCCATGAAAGCCATGGCATCTGCAAATGAAAAAATCCGGTCATCATGCGTCACCATAATGGCGGCGCGGCCGGGCTTCACCGCAAGGCTGCGCAGCAACATCATCACGTCACGCCCGGCGGCGGCATCGAGCGAGGCGGTCGGCTCATCACAGACAATGAGGTGCGGATCATGGATCAGCGCGCGCGCAATCGCCACCCTTTGCTGCTGCCCGCCGGAAAGCTCACGCGGGAATTTCGATACGCTCGCGCCAAGCCCCAAAGTTTCGAGCAAGGCGCAGGCCTTTTTCCGCGCGGCGGCGAACCCCATGCCCTGCGCGATCAGCGGGATGGCGGCGTTTTCCGCTGCATCGAGCGCGGGGAGAAGGTTGAACTGCTGGAACACGAACCCGATCGTCTCGCCGCGAAACCGCGTCTGCGCCTTGCCCTTGAGCGAAAGAATATCCGTGCCGAACACCGAAACTGTGCCTTGATCCGCGCTGAGCAAACCCGCGAGAATGGAAATCAGCGTGGTTTTGCCGCAGCCCGATGGCCCGACGATGAAGGTCATCTCGCCGTCATTCGCGGAAAAATCCACCCCGCGCAGAACCTCGACCCGCGTTTCCCCTGCGCCGAAGCCTTTTCTGATGCCGGTTGCTTGAATTGCGCTCATCTTACGCCCGGAACGTGATGGCGGGGTCGAGCACCAAAACCCGCCGCAGGCTCAACACCGTGGCGAGGAGCACGATGAAAAGCGTCGCAACCCCCGTCAGCGCCGCGATCTGCCAGGGCAGCCAGAACCCCTTGAGGTCGGAGAGCGGCTGGTTCACCCCGTCGAAAAACCCGGTCGCGAGCCAGAGCCCGAAGGAATAGCCCATGAACGCGACGATCAACGCCTGAAACAGCACCATGCCGAGGATCGTGGCGTTGGAAACGCCGATCGCCTTGAGAACCGCGAATTGCCGGATATTGTCATTGACGAACAGGGTGAAGGTCAGGCCCGCAACAAGAATGCCGACAATCGCGCCAAGCCCGATCACCACCCCGAAGGAAAACGCGATCCCGGTATTGGCGAGGACATAATCAATCGTCGCACGCGTAAACCCCTCCGAGGTGAAGGCGCGCAGCCCCGTTTGCGCGGTGATGCGCCGCGCCACCTCCGCCGCCTCCAGCCCGGTTTGCTGCCGCGCCAGAATGAAGGAGAGGGTGTTGCGCCCGCCCGGCACATAAACCAAAGCTTGGGATAGCCGCGTGTAAACCACCACCGGCGCGCCAAAACCCGGCGCGGCATCGGTTATCGCGGCAATCACCGCGCGCCGGTCATTCACCTCCAGCACCTTGCCGAGGCGCAGGGGTTCGCCCGGCCAGAGCCGCGAATAGCCAAGCTGATCAATGGCGATGGCATCAGGCCGCCTTAAATCCTCCGGCGCGCCGAGCACGAACTTCGCCGTCATGCCGACAAGGCTCGCGTCATCGACCCCGAGAAACGCCGCCCCGGCGGAGCGCCCGGCCTCCGTGCGCAAGGTGCCTGCGGCGCGCACCAGCGGCACGGCCCAGAGCACGCCTTCCACCCCGCGCACGCGCAAAAGCTCGGTGCTGCGCATGTTGCGCGGGCCTTCCACGGTTTCGGTGAGGGGGTCCATCACCCAGAGCGTCGCCTCGCGCGCGTCCGTGACGATATTGGCGGAGCGCGAGATCAGGCCGATGAAAAACCCGCCCTGCTGCGCCATCAGCAAGGTGGAAAAGCCGATGCCGAACACAAGCCCGATCAGCTTCACCCGGTCTCCGAACAGCATTTTGACGGCAACAAGCAACATAATGCCTTACATACCGCGCCGGACAGGAATCGCAAAGCGCGGGGGAGTGGCATGCTTACGCAGCCTGCGCGTTGTCCTTGCGCAAGGCCTCGAAGAAGCGCGCCATATCCGCCTCGATCGCCTGCGAGCCTTCGCTCATCACATTCGCCGCGCCAAGGGTTGTATTGGCGCAGGCGAGCATTTCGGTCGAGCCATCCGCCGCGCGGGTGATGGTGTCGGTCATGACTTGCGTATTCGCGGCGGTTTCCTGGATGGAACGCGCGATTTCCGCCGTGGCAAGCGTCTGCTGGCCGAGCGAATCGGTCACGGTGCGGATCATCTGCTGGATTTCCGCGACCCGCCGCGTCATCTCGCCGATGGAGGTGACGGTTTCGCCGGTGGAGGACTGAATGCCGGAAATCTGCCGCCCGATCTCCTCGGTTGCCTGCGCGGTCTGCTGCGCCAGCGCCTTCACCTCCTGCGCGACAACCGCGAATCCCGCGCCTGCTGCCCCCGCCCGCGCCGCCTCGATGGTGGCGTTGAGCGCGAGAAGATTGGTTTGCCCCGCAATCGCCTGAATAAGCCCCACGACATCGCCGATGCTCTGCGTTGCGGTGACGAGCTGCTGCACGACCGAGCCGGTCTGATCCGCGATCTGGCTGATGGCATCCACCCGGCTCATCGCGCCGGAAAGCTGCTGGTTGAGATCGACGATGGAGGCGGACAGCTCCTCCGTCGCGCTCGCGACGCTTTGAACGTTGCGCGAGGAATCGCCCGAGGCGATCTTGGCGCGTTCGCCCATTTCAGCGCTGGAATTGGCGATGGCATCGAGTGTTTTCGCCGAAGAGCGCAATTCCGCGCTCGTGCCATCGAGCGAGCGGAAGCGCTGGTTGAGCTGGTTCTGCAATTCCGTGATGCGCTCATCGACATAGGCCGAGCGCTTCATCCGCTCCGCCACGAACTGCTCCTGATAGGTGGAGATGGAAATATCGAGATCCATCATCACCGCCTTGTTGATGCGGATCATCATCTGCGCCACATCCTTCGCGCGGGTGAAGGTGCCACCCGAAAAATGCGCGATAATCGCATTGAGCAGAAACTGGTAGGCGGAAATGTAAAACCCCGGCTCCAGCCCGATGCGGCAATGGGCTAAACCCACCCGCCGCGTCGAGGTGAAATAATCCTCATCGAAGCTGCCGGAGAACAGGGTTTTCCAATGCCGTGTCTGCGCGTCGATCAGGCGCTGCTGCTTGTCGCCGATCATCGCCTTCATCCTGTGGTCCGTGCCGACATGGGCGTAGAAATCCGCCAGCAGCGCGGGGATCGCAGGCTCGATTCTTGCCCAGATGGCGGGGAGGGCCTTGCGATCCTCCTCGGTCAGCCGCGCGAAAGCAAGGCGCGCCTTGGCGCTGGTGGTATCGGACATTCATTTCTCCCAGGGATCGCTTGAGCGCTGCACGCGGGAATTGTAAGGTGCAGCGAATACAACCAGAATGCGCAGTGATAATTAAGGCAGCGTAAAGAACGCGGGACGTTCCAGAAAAAATTATTCTCTCAATCCCTTGAAATATCGAGAAATCACGTTTTCAAGGGGGTGAAATCCTGTTTATGAAAAAAGAAAAAATACAACTAAAGGGTGCATCAAGCGGCGCAGGTAGCTATTTGATTCCCAGCATCTGGTCGGGCAGCCAGGTCGCAAGCTGCGGCACCAGAATGATGATGGCCACCATGGCCAGCATGGCAAAAAAGAAGGGCAGGGCGGCCAGCGCCACATAGCCGATCGAGCGCCCCGTCAGCCCCTGCAACACGAACAGGTTGAACCCGACGGGCGGGGTGATCTGCGCCATTTCCACCACCAGCACGATGAAGATGCCGAACCAGACAAGATCAATCCCCGCCGCCTTCACGGCGGGCATCACGACCGCCGCCGTGAGCACCACCATGGAGATCCCGTCGATCAGGCAGCCCAGAATAATATAGACAATCGTCAGCGCGAGGATGAGGCCAAGCTGCGACAGGCCCAGCGTATTCACCCATTCGGCGAAAATGCGCGGCAGGCCGGAAAACCCCATGGCCGTGGTGAGAAAGGATGCGCCTGCCAGAATGAGCCCGATCATCGCATTGGTGCGCACCGCGCCCATCACAGAGGCGTTCAACATGCCAAGCGAAAAGGTGCCGGTGAGAACCGTGAGCGCCAAGGCACCGACAACGCCGAGAACCGCGCTTTCGGTTGGCGTTGCGATCCCGGTATAAATCGAGCCGAGAACCACAATGATCAGCCCAACAATGGGGATAAGGCGGCGGCTCTCATTGAGTTTTGCGGCGAGCGACATCGGCGCATCGCGCGCGGGCACCTTGTCCGGGTTCATCAGGGCCCAGAGGATGAGCACCCCGGAAAAGATCAGCATCAGCACGATGCCCGGAATAACCCCGGCGATAAAGAGCCGCGCGATCGAAACCTCCGCCGCAACCCCGTAAACGATCATGATGATCGAGGGCGGAATGAGAAGCCCGAGCGTGCCCGAGCCTGCAAGCGAGCCGATATTCATGAAATCATCATAGCCGCGCCGACGCAATTCGGGGATGGTCATGCGCCCGATGGTGGCGGCGGTTGCAGCGGAAGAGCCGGAAATCGCCGCGAATATGCCGCAGCCAAACACATTGGTGTGCAAAAGCCGCCCCGGCAGGCGCTGCATCCACGGCGCGAGGCCCTTGAACATATCATCAGACAGGGTGGAGCGGAAGAGAATCTCCCCCATCCAGATGAACATGGGCAGGGCCGTCAGCGTCCAGGAATTCATCGCCCCCCAGATCGTGGTGCCGAAGGAGAGCGCCGGGTTGGCATTCGTCAGAACGGCAAAGGCGATATAGCCGACAAGCCCCAGCGCCAGCCCGATCCATAACCCGCAGGCGAGCACGAGAATCATGGCCGTGATCAGGAAAAGGGAAGCGGATGAAGGGTCCATATTCTCTAGCTCTCGACCGGCATATCCGCCTCGCGGTTCGCACCGGCAAGGTGGCTCTGCACCCCGCCCATGCAATCCACGATGAAATCATCGAGCAGCGCGATGAAAAACACGATGAAGCCCAAAGCCATCGGCATTTGCGGTATAAAAAGCGGAATCGCGAGCAGGCCCTGGCTGACATCGTGATAAAGATAGCTCTGATAGACGAAGCGGCTCGAAACCAGCGCCGCCCACCCCGCGAGAAACGCGGCAAAAAGCGTAACGCCGCGCTCGATCAGGGTGCGAAGCCCCGTGCCGGGCGCAAAACGATCCACCAATAAACTCACGCGGATATGCGCATTATGCCGATAGGTGGGCGCAAGCCCGAGGATTGTCGTCGCCACCAGTGCATAGCCCGCGATATCATCCGCCGATTTGATCTGGAGCCCGAAAAACCGCAGCACCACCTGAACCAGTATGAGAACCGCGATCAGAACAAGGCTCAGGGCCGCCAAAGCGCCGGTTGCATCATAAAGCCCGTTCAACGCACGGCGCATGGGGGCTCCTTCTTATGGGGCAACCGTTCGGCCCGGTTATTTCCTGAAATCGGCAATCAGCTTCGCGCCATCCGGCCCCGCCTTTTGCGCCCATTCCGCCGCCATGGTCTCGCCGATCTTCTTCACCTCGGCTTTCATCGCATCGGTTGCGGGAGAAACCTTGATGCCCTTGTCTGCGAGGGTTTTCTTGTAGCCCTCATTCAGCTCCTCGGATTTTTTCCAGCCCTTCTCCTCGGCGCGGTTTGCTGCGGCCAGAACGGTCTTTTTCACGTCATCGGGCAAGGCGTCAAACGCCGCCTTGTTGGCGAAAACGACATTCTGCGGCAAAAACGCCTGCGTATCATAGTAATGGCTCAGAAAATCCCAGGCCTGGCTATCCACCCCCGTCGCGCCGGAGGTGATCATCGCGTCGAGCACGCCGGTGCGGAAGGCCTGCGCGATTTCCGGCGCCTGAATGGTGGTCGGCACAGCGCCGATCAATTCCGCAAACCGCGCCGTTGCGGGGTTATAGCTGCGGAATTTCGTGCCCTTGAGGTCGGCAAGGCTCGCAATATCGCGTTTTGCGTAAACGCCCTGCGGCGGCCAGGCGACGGAATAGAGATAAACCAGCCCCTGTTTTTCAAGCCGGGCGGCCACATAGCCCTTGGCGAGGTTATGCAGCTTGCGCGCCTCGGCGTAGCTCGGGGCAAGGCCGGGAACGGATTCAAACCCGAACATCGCGTCCTCATTCGCCAGAACCGAGATGAGAACCTCACCCGCCGCGACCTGCCCGGATTGCACGGCGCGCTTCATTTCCGGCATTTTGACAAGCGATGCGTTGGAATGCACGGTGATGGCCAGTTTGCCGCCGCTCTCCTTGCCGATTTCGGCGGCAAATTCCCGCACGATCTGGGTATGGAAATTGCCATCGGCGTAAGGGGTCGGCATGTCCCATTTCGTCTGCGCCTGCGCCTGAAGGCTCAGCGCAAGAAACACAGGAACGGGCAGCAAGGCGCGCCGCGTGCCGCACAGCAGCAGAAGCGCCATCATCATGATGATGAGAAGGCTAACGGACATGATGATCTCCCCCATGCGCATGAATTCTTCATCAGGCTATCGACCACAGGATGCTTGTCAATATAGGATAATTTTTCCCAGCCCCTTCGGAGCATTCCATGGCCCGCCCTGCCTCCTCTTCTCCTGCTCTATCCCCGCTCTGGGATTTCTGGATCGATCGCGGCGGCACCTTCACCGACATTATCGGGCGCGACCCGGCGGGAAAGCTGCACGCAAAAAAGCTGCTCTCGGAAAACCCCGGTGCCTATAAGGATGCGGCGGTCGCGGGCATCCGCGCTTTGCTCGAGCTTGAAGAGGGCGCGGCGATCCCCGCAGGCCTCGTCAATGAGGTGCGCATGGGCACCACGGTTGCCATCAACGCGTTGCTGGAGCGGAAGGGCGCGCGGGTGGCGCTTGTCACGACGCGCGGCTTTCGTGATGCGCTGGAGCTTGGCTATCAGGCGCGGCCCGATATTTTCGCCCGCGCCATCCTCAAGCCCGAATTGCTTTATGCCGAGGTGGTCGAGATCGATGAGCGCATCCATGCCGATGGCGCCATCGAAACCCCGCTCGATGTGGGTGGCGCGCGCGCCGCGCTGCTTGCCCTCAAGGAGAAGGGGTTTGACGCTATCGCCATCGTGCTGATGCATGCCTGGCGCGCGCCTTCGCATGAGAAAAGTGTCGCCGCCATGGCGCGCGAGATCGGGTTCTCGCAAGTTTCGGTCAGCCATGAGGTTTCCCCGCTCATCAAGCTCGTCGGGCGCGGTGATACCACGGTGGTCGATGCCTATCTCTCGCCCATCCTCAAGCGCTATGTCAGCCAGGTGGCCGATGAGCTTGATATCGCGCGGAGCGGCATCACGCTGATGTTCATGATGTCCTCCGGCGGGCTCACGGCGGCGGAGATGTTTCAGGGCAAGGATGCCATCCTCTCCGGCCCGGCGGGCGGGGTTGTGGCGCTGGCGGAAACCGGGCGCGCGGCCGGGTTCATGAAGGTGATCGGCTTTGACATGGGCGGCACCTCGACCGATGTCGCGCATTATGACGGCGTGTTCGAGCGCGCGTTTGAAACCGAGGTTGCGGGCGTGCGCATGCGCGCGCCGATGATGCGCATCCACACGGTTGCAGCGGGGGGTGGTTCCATTTTGCATTATGATGGCGCGCGCTTTCGCGTCGGGCCGGACAGCGCGGGTGCGAACCCCGGCCCCGCCTGCTACAGGAATGGCGGCCCGCTGACGGTGACAGATGCGAATGTCATGCTGGGCAAATTGCTGCCCGGCTGGTTCCCGGCGATTTTCGGCCCCGAGCGCGATGCGCCGCTTGATAAAGCGGCGGTTGAGGCGAAATTCGCCGCTCTGGCCAAAACAATGCCCGGCAAGAGTGTGGAAGCCATCGCCGACGGGTTTGTGGCGATTGCGGTGGCGAATATGGCACATGCGATCAAGAAAATCTCGGTCGAGCGCGGCTATGACGTCACGCGCTACGCGCTCAACTGCTTTGGCGGCGCGGGCGGGCAACATGCCTGCCTTGTCGCGGATGCTCTGGGGATGACGGATATCCTCATCCACCCCTATTCCGGCCTGCTTTCCGCCTATGGCATGGGCCTTGCCGCCATTCGCGCCGCGCGGCAGAAATCGCTGGAATCCCCGCTCGATGATACGGTTTCTGCGCATATCGAGAGCGCGATGGCCAGCATCGGCGCGGAGGCGACCCGCGCGGTTGCAGGGCAGGGCGTGCCGGAAGCGGAGATCACAACCGAGATCGGGCTTCACCTGCGCTATGCCGGAACCGACAGCCCGATCGAGGTGATGGTTCCCGCCACCTTGTCATTCCCGGCGAAGCATCGCGAAGACCGGGAATCCACTCATGAAACGGAGAGCCTCGCTGAGCATGATCTTCCGGCCTTTTTACGTGCGTCATTCGAGGCGATGCACCGCGCGCGTTTCGGCTTTCTCGACCCCGATAAACCCGTCATCATCGAGGCGATCCATATCGAGGCGATGGGTGGTGGCGCGGGCTTTGTTGAATCAGAATCTGAACTGAAAGAAAAACCGGTAACCCCTTCCGAAAAAACGCAATTCTATTCAAACGGCGCATGGCACGCGGCAGGCATTTACCCCCGCGCCGCGCTCCACCCCGGCGCCGCCATCCCCGGCCCGGCCATCCTGATCGAGGCGAACCAGACCATCATCATCGAGGCGGGCTGGGCGGCGAAGGTGAGCGCGAAAGATCACATCATCCTCACCCGCATCACGCCGCTGGAGCGGGAGGCGGCGATTGGCACGGGCGCATGCTGCGATAAAGTGGAACCCGGTTTATCGCAAAAAAGCATGCGCAATGAAAAAGAAAAGCGCGCGGCGGTTGACCCGATCCTTCTCGAGATTTTCAACAATCTTTTCATGGCCATCGCCGAACAAATGGGTGTGGCACTGCAAAACACCGCCTCCTCGGTCAATATCAAGGAGCGGCTCGATTTTTCCTGCGCGGTCTTTGATGCCGAGGGGCGGCTCGTTGCGAATGCGCCGCATATGCCGGTGCATCTTGGCTCGATGGATCGCTCGGTCGAGAGCATCATCAGGGGAAATAGCCATATCAAACCCGGCGATGTTTACGCGCTTAACGCGCCCTATAATGGCGGCACGCATCTGCCCGATATCACCGTCTGCACCCCGGTTTTTGATCAGGCGGGCAAGGCGGTTCTCTTCTGGGTCGCCTCGCGCGGGCACCACGCGGATATTGGCGGCATCGCGCCCGGTTCCATGTCCCCGCTCGCGACCCATATCGAGGAGGAGGGGGTTTATCTCGACAATGTCCACCTCGTCGAAAATGACATCCTGCGCGAGGCGGCCTTGCGGGCGCTTCTCACCGGCGCGCGCTACCCGGTGCGCAATGTTCAGCAGAACATCAATGACCTGAAGGCGCAGGTTGCCGCCAATGCCAAGGGCGTCGCCGAGCTTGAAAAGATGATCGCGGATTTCGGGCTTGAAACCGTTCAGGCCTATATGGGCCATGTGCAGGACAACGCGGCTGAAACCGTCGCGCGGCTCATCGCCGGGTTGCATGACGCCGAATTCGCTTACGAGATGGATCAGGGCTCCGTGATCAAGGTCGCGATAAGGATTGATCGGGAGAAGCGCGAGGCGGTGGTGGATTTCACCGGCACCTCGCCGCAACGGCCGGATAATTTCAACGCGCCCGAACCTGTCACCCGCGCTGCCGTGCTTTACGTGTTCCGCGTGATGGTGGAGGGGCATATCCCCATGAATGCGGGGTGCCTGCGCCCCATCCGCATCATCATCCCCGAAGGTTCGATGCTTTCCCCCGTTTATCCGGCGGCGGTGGTGGCGGGGAATGTCGAGGTCAGCCAGGCGGTGACGGATTGCCTCTTTGGCGCGCTTGGCGCGATGAGCGCGGCGCAGGGCACCATGAACAACCTCACCTTCGGCAATGAGCGGGTGCAATATTACGAAACCATCTGCTCCGGCTCGCCCGCCGGCCCCGGCTGGCACGGCACGGCGGGGGTTCATACGCATATGACCAATTCCCGCCTCACCGACCCCGAAATCCTCGAACTGCGCTTTCCCGTGCTTTTGGAGGATTTTCATATCCGGCGCGGCTCGGGCGGGGCAGGGCAATGGCGCGGTGGTGACGGCACGTTCCGCGCCATCAGGTTTCTGGAGCGGATGGACTGCGCGCTCCTCTCCGGCCATCGTCGCGTGCCGCCCTTCGGGCTGGCAGGCGGGCAACCGGGAGAGGTGGGGAGAAACGCCGTGCGCCGCCTCTCCGGCACAATCGAACCGCTGGGCGGCTGCGCGCAGACCATACTCGAAGCGGGGGAGGCCATCCTCATCACCACCCCGACGCCGGGCGGCTATGGGGCGGGGTGATAGAGCGTGTTGTGATGAAGCCTCTATTCCACCATCCTGCCATTGCGATTATCGGCGCGGGGCCAGCGGGTCTGATCGCGGCGCAAACGCTTGCCGAAGCGGGCCATGCCGTTGCGCTTTATGACCGGGTGCCGCGTTTTGGCCGCAAATTCCTCATGGCCGGGCGCGGCGGCCTCAACCTCACCCATAGCGAGGATGTGGCGGCGTTTTTGACGCGCTATGGCGCGCCCTCCATCATCACCGAGGCGGTTTTAGCCTTTCCGCCACAAGCCTTGCGCGCCTGGGCAGAGGAATTGGGGCAAAACACCATCATCGGTTCCAGCGGGCGGGTGTTTCCGCGCGCCATGAAGGCCTCGCCCTTGCTGCGGGCCATGCTCACGCGGCTTTCCGGCCTCGGCGTGACCTTTTTTCCGCGCCACACATGGCAGGGCTGGGATGAGGCGGGGCGACTGATCTTTGCCACGCCGGAGGGGGCGCGCCACATCACACCCGCCGCGACCTTGCTCGCCTTGGGCGGGGCAAGCTGGCCGCGTCTTGGCGCAGATGGCGGCTGGGTGCCGCTTCTTGCCGAAAAATCCATCCCCGTCGCCTCGCTTGTTGCATCCAATACCGGGGTTCTGGTGCCTTGGTCTTCGCATATGGCGCGCCATTTCGGCGCGCCGCTCAAACGCATCGCGTTCACGCTGGGTGAGGCGCGCGTGATGGGTGAGGCCATGCTCACGCGTTCCGGGCTGGAGGGCGGGGCGGTTTATGCCCTCTCCCGCGCCTTGCGCGCAGCGCAGCCCCCCGTGACGCTCACCATCGACCTTCGCCCGGATTGGAACGCGGCGGCGCTTGCCAGCCGCCTTGCCGCCTCCCGCGCGGGCGACAGCCTCGCCAATCGCCTGCGCAAGGCCGGGCTTTCCCCGGTGATGATCGCGCTGCTGCAAGAGGTGAGCGCAGATTCGCATATCCGCCTTGGCACGCTCACACCGGACGCATTGGCGGCGCGGATCAAGGCCGTGCCCCTCACCATCAGCGGGCTTTGCGGGCTTGATCGCGCGATTTCGAGCGCGGGCGGCATCCAACATGAAGCAATCGACACGGGCTTCATGCTCAAAAACATGCCCGGCGTCTTCGTTGCGGGCGAAATGCTGGATTGGGACGCCCCCACCGGCGGCTATCTCCTGCAGGCCTGTTTTTCAACCGGCATCGCCGCTGCCAAGGGGATGATGGATTTTCTGGCGAGGCAGTAAAAAGCGACCATCAAAAATCTCTTCACCCCTCGCATTCCTCGCGCAGGATTTCGAGCGTGAGCCAGGCCTCTTCCTGCGCGGCAAGTTCGCTCTGCGCCGTGGCAAGAAGGTCGCTGGCTTGCGTAAAGGCCTTGGCATCGCGGGCGTAAAAGCCGGGATCGCTCAACTTGTCCTGCAATTTTGTGATGGCGGATTTCAGCTTCGCCATGGTTGCAGGCAGGGTTTCAAGCTGGTGCCTTTCATGAAAGGAAAGCCGCTTTTTCGCTTCTGGCGCAGTTTTGGGCGCGGCAGGTGGCGTTGTGGCCTTGGCCGGAGCGGCTTTTTCAGAAATCCCGACACCGCCAAAGCCCGCGCCTCTCTGGGTCAGCATATCCGAATAACCGCCCGCATAAACGCGCCACTGCCCCTTGCCCTCGGGCGCGATCACCTTATTCACCACGCGGTCGATGAAATCGCGGTCATGGCTCACGAGAAGAACCGTGCCGGGGTATTCGCTCAGCATGTCTTCGAGAACATCGAGCGTTTCAAGATCAAGATCATTGGTCGGCTCATCGAGGATAAGCAGGTTCGAGGGCTTGGCGAGGGATCGCGCCAGCATCACCTTCGCCCGCTCTCCGCCGGAAAGCACGCGAAGCGGCGTGCGTGCCTGTTCAGGCGCGAAGAGAAAATCCTTCATATAGCCAATGACATGGCGCGGCTGATCCCCAACCATCACCTGATCGGAGCCCCCGCCCGTCAAGGCATCGGCAAGCGCGGTATCGGGGCTGAGGCTGTCGCGGTTCTGTTCGAGGGTCGCGATATCGAGATTGGCACCAAGCCGCAAGGAGCCGGAATCCGGCGCCAGCACGCCCGTCAGCAGGGTAATGAGCGTGGTTTTGCCCGCGCCATTCGGCCCGACAATGCCGATGCGATCCTTGCGCAAAACACGGATCGAGAAATCATCGACGATATTGCGCGCGCCATAGGCTTTGCTGATGTGTTTTGCTTCAATGACGAGCGTGCCGGATTGTTCCGCCTCCGCCGCCGCGATCACGGCCTTGCCTTGCGCGCCGCGATGCTCGCGCTTTTCCGTGCGCAAGGATCGCAACCCTTCGAGCCGCCGCACATTGCGCTTCCGCCGCGCGGTGACACCATAACGCAGCCAATGCTCCTCCGCCTCGATCTTGCGGCCAAGCTTGTGCTGGTTGAGCTCCTCCTCGGTGAGGATGTCGTCGCGCCAGGCTTCAAACGCGCCGAAACCCTGATTGAGAAGCCGCGTCTTGCCCCGGTCGAGCCAGAGCGTGGCACGGGTCAGGTTGCTCAAGAACCGCCGGTCATGGCTGATGAGGATGAGGGCGCATCGGCGCGATTTCAGCTCCGCCTCCAGCCATTCGATGGTCGCAAGATCAAGGTGGTTCGTCGGTTCATCAAGAAGGAGGATATCCGGCATCGGCGCAAGGCATTGCGCGAGCGCGGCGCGGCGCGCCTCCCCGCCCGAGAGCGTTAAAGGGTTTTCCGCGCCCGAAAGGCCAAGATCGGCGAGAAGCGGCGGCAACAGATAGGCGTCATCGGGCGAAGCAAGCCCCGCTTCAACAAAGGAAAGCACGGTGGAATGGCCGGAAAAATCCGGCTCCTGAGCGAGCATGCGCATGCTGGCGCCGGGCTGCAAAAACCGTGTGCCGCGATCAAATTCCACCTGGCCCGCCGCGATTTTCAGCAAGGTGGATTTGCCCGAGCCGTTGCGCCCGACTAGGCACAGCCTGTCTCCGGCTGAAACCGAGAGCGAGGCGCCGTCCAGCAGGTTTTTACCGCCGAAGGTGAGGGCGATATCCGTTAAACTCAAGAGAGGCGGGGCCATGAAAACTCGTATTCGGGTGCGGGGAGGAAGAGCCTTATGCGCGCCGCGCCCGAAAATCCAGCCTCATGCAAGCCAGCTCGCCTTTTGCGCCAGCCACACCGCGCCCGCGCTCGCCAAAGCCGTGAGGCCCGCGCCCCAGCCCATATCGATCAGCGCGATGCGGGTGGTGAAACCTTCGAGCGTCGCAAGGTTCGTAAGGTCATAGGTGGCATAGGCCACAAGCCCGAAAAAAGCCCCCGTGAGCGCCGCACGCAATACCGACCCTGCCTCAAAGGATGGCATGAGCACAAAAAATGTCAGGCCCGCGACATAAAGCACATAAAACGCCAGAGCCGCGACAAGATCAGGCGATTTTTTGAGCAGACCGCCGATTTCCGCAACATAGATCGAGCGGGCAATGGCGGTGAGCCAGATGATATCCACCGCAAGAATGATGAGCGCGGCGAAGAGATAAAGCGTTGCGGCCAGTTTCATGATGAACTCCTTTTCATCTCTATACGCGGCTTGAGGCAGAATGGTGCATACGAAGACAGATAATCGCATCGCCTAAAAAACAGGCAACGCGCCATGCCAGAATGCAGATGCGTTGCTTTAGCGCATGAAGGCTGCCTCAGACCGTTTCCCGCCCTGAACAATGGAATGAAGCGCTGTTTGCTGCAGCAGAATGCTGCGCTGCGGTGACATATCATCGCATTTTGTGCAGGTGCAGCATTTGGCACGCAAGATGCTGTGTGATGTTGTCGATTTCAACAAGGAGAATACCACCCATGGCTCTCTCACGCCGCTCGCTGCTCGCCAGCACATCACTCGCGCTTCTCGCCTCCACGCTGCCGATGACGCGCGATGCTTTCGCGCAAGGCGCCACGATCAAGATCGGCATCCTGCATTCGCTTTCGGGCACGATGGCGATTTCGGAAACCACCCTCAAGGACGTGATGGTGATGCTCATCGAAGAGCAGAACAGGAAGGGCGGGCTTCTCGGCAGGAAGCTCGAAGCCGTGGTGGTTGACCCCGCCTCGAACTGGCCGCTTTTTGCTGAAAAGGCGCGCGAACTCATCACGCAGCACAAGGTTGCCGCCACCTTCGGCTGCTGGACCTCGGTGTCGCGCAAATCCGTTCTGCCGGTCTTCAAGGAATTGAACAATATCCTCTTCTATCCCGTTCAATATGAAGGGGAAGAGAGTGAGCGCAACGTGTTCTATACCGGCGCTGCCCCCAACCAGCAGGCGATCCCGGCGGTTGATTACCTGATGTCGAAGGATGGCGGCGAGGTTAAGCGCTGGGTGCTCGCAGGCACGGATTACGTCTATCCCCGCACCACCAACAGGATATTGGAGGCTTATCTCATCTCCAAAGGTGTCGCCAAGGATGACATCATGATCAATTACACCCCGTTCGGCCATTCCGATTGGCAGACGATCGTGGCCGACATCAAGACATTCGGCTCGGCTGGCAAGAAAACCGGCGTGGTTTCCACCATCAACGGTGATGCGAACGTGCCCTTCTACAAGGAACTCTCCAATGCCGGCATCAAGGCGACCGATATTCCCGTTGTCGCCTTCTCGGTGGGTGAGGAAGAGCTTGCCGGCATCGATACCAGGAACCTCGTCGGCCATCTTGCCGCCTGGAACTATTTCCAGTCAATCAAGGACCCCGCGAACGAGGCCTTCATCAAGGCCTGGCAGGCCTTCACCAAAAACCCCAAACGCGTGACGAATGACCCGATGGAAGCGCATGTCATCGGCTTCAACATGTGGGTGAAGGCGGTCGAGAAGGTCGGCACCACCGACCCGGACAAGGTGATCGACGCTTTGCCCGGCATCAAGGCCCCGAACCTTACGGGCGGGATCTCCGAAATGCTGCCGAACCACCACATCACCAAGCCGGTTTTCATCGGCGAAATCCGCGCCGATGGCCAGTTCGACGTGGTCTGGCAAACCAGGGGCCTCGTGCCCGGCGATGCCTGGACCGATTACCTCGAAGGCTCGAAAGACCTTGAGGCTGACTGGGTGGGCAAAAAATGCGGCAATTTCAACACAAAAACCGGCAAATGCGGCAGCTGAGGCAAAGGCTTGGCCTTGTCATCCCGGCCGTGAGCCGGGATCCAGACCTTCTTCCGGGTGCCGGGTCAAGCCCGGCATGACAAGGTGAGCTCAAGCGAGACGGCGTATTCTGTCATTGAGCCACGCCCCGTCATTGCGAGGAGCGGAGCGACGTGGCAATCCAGATAAAATGCCGCCGCTATCCGCAGAGGCGGCAAAAAGGCGGAAGACACTCTGGATTGTTTCCCGCCACGCTCCGCTCGCGGTCGCAATGACAAAAAATCTCCGCCCTCTCTTTCGCGTGTGATTCACAAGGCTCGCCATGCTTCGCCGCTTCCGTCTTCTCCTTTTCGTGCTGGCCTTCGCGGCCATCCCTGCGCATGCGGCCCCGCTTGATGATGCGGTGGTTTTGCTTGGAACCGACAGTTTCCCCGATACCGCCAAAGCCATCGAAACCCTTGGGCAGAGCGACGCGCCGCAGGCTTTTGCCATTCTCGAAGCGATGGCGGACAGACGGCTTTTCGTTGCGGCGGATAAATCGCTCATTCTGAAGGACAAATCAGGCCAGAATTTCAACGCGCTGACCGGCACGAAACTTGTGGGCGAGCCGGAAAATCTAACCTTGGTGCGCATCAATAACCGGCTCAGAAGCGCGCTCGATACCGCGCTCGGGCGCATGAGCCTGCTTTCGCCCGACCCGATGAAACGCAAATCCGCCGCCGAAGCGGTGTTCCGCTCGCGTGCGCCGGAAAGCGAGGCGGCGATTGACGCGGCTTTGCGCGCGGAAAAGGATGCCGCCATTCGCGTGGTGCAGCGCTCCGCGCTTGCCGCCATCATCCTCACCACACCCGACAAGCCGGATATCGACCGCCTCACCGCCATCGAGGTTTTGAAACAGCGCGGCGACCGTGAGGCGCTCACGCCGCTGAAATCCCTGCCCGAGGGCGTTGGCGCCCATGTGCGCGAGGTGGCGAAGGCCGCGATTGCCGAAATCGAGGGCAAGCTCGCGCTCTGGTCTTACGCGCAGAACACCTGGTATGGCGTTTCGCTTGGTTCGGTGCTGGTTCTCGCCGCCATTGGCCTTGCGATCACCTTCGGCGTCATGGGCATCATCAACATGGCGCATGGCGAGATGGTGATGATCGGCGCTTACACCACCTTCGTCATTCAGGAGGTGATCCGCCAGAATGTCCCCGGCCTGTTTGATTATTCCCTGCTCATCGCCGTGCCGATGGCGTTTCTGGTTTCCGGTATCGTCGGCATTCTGATTGAACGGCTTGTCATCCGGCATCTTTATGGCCGCCCGCTTGAAACCCTGCTCGCGACATGGGGCCTCTCGCTCATCCTGCAACAAGGCGTGCGCACTTTGTTCGGCCCCACGAACCGCGAGGTCGGCGCGCCAAGCTTCATGGCCGGGAGCTTCCAGCTTGGCCTGCTCGATATCAATTACGGGCGGGTCTGGATCGTTGTGTTTGCGATTGCGGTGTTTCTTGCCGTTTTGGCCTTGCTGCGCTTCACGCCGCTTGGCCTTCAGATGCGCGCGGTAACGCAGAACCGCCGCATGGCCGCCTCCATGGGGATCAGAACCGAGCGGGTTGATGCGCTCACCTTCGGGCTGGGCTCCGGCATCGCCGGGCTTGCCGGCGTCGCGCTTTCGCAGATCGATAATGTCAGCCCCAATCTCGGGCAGAGCTATATCATCGACAGTTTCATGGTTGTGGTGTTCGGCGGGGTCGGGAATTTATGGGGCACCTTGGTGGCCGGTTTGTCGCTCGGCATCGCCAACAAGTTTCTCGAACCCTTTGCCGGGGCGGTTCTGGGCAAGATCGCTTTGCTCGTCTTCATCATCCTCTTCATCCAGAAGCGGCCAAGGGGGCTTTTCGCCCTCAAGGGCCGCGCGGTGGAGGCATAAGGATGGTCACGAGCCAGCTTCTTCAGGCGCTTGATGCGCGGGGCAGGGCGTTTCTTGCGCTTCTTGCTCTCGCCATGCTGCTGGTGCCCGTTCTCGCTTTGCTCGTGCCAGCGAATACGCCGTTTTCCATGCCCATCTGGCTCGTGAGCCTGATCGGCAAATATATGAGCTATGCCATCCTCGCCTTGGCGCTTGACCTCATCTGGGGCTATTGCGGCATTCTGAGCCTCGGGCATGGCGCGTTTTTCGCCATCGGCGGCTATGCCATGGGCATGTATATGATGCGGCAGATCGGCACGCGCGGGGTTTATGCCAACCCCATCCTGCCCGATTTCATGGTGTTCCTGAACTGGAAGGAATTGCCGTGGTTCTGGTATGGGTTTGATGCCTTTCCCTTCGCGCTCCTGATGGTGTTTCTCGCGCCGGGGCTGCTGGCTTTCGTGTTCGGCTGGTTCGCCTTCCGAAGCCGCGTGACGGGCGTTTACCTCTCCATCATCACGCAGGCGCTCACCTACGCGCTGATGCTGGCGTTTTTCAGAAACGATATGGGGTTTGGCGGCAATAACGGCCTCACCGATTTCAAGGATATTCTCGGCTTTTCCGTGCAGGCGCCGGGCACACGGGTGGCGCTTTGTGTGCTCACGCTCTTCAGCCTTGCGGCGTGTTATCTCCTCGCGCGGCTCGTTGTCACCTCGAAGGCGGGGAAGGTGCTGGTCGCCATCCGCGATGCCGAGAGCAGAACGCGGTTTCTGGGTTTCCGGGTGGAGCGTTACAAGCTCTTCGTCTTCACGCTTTCGGCGATGATGGCGGGTTTGGCGGGCGCGCTTTACGTGCCGCAGGTCGGCATCATCAACCCGTCCGAGTTCCAGCCCGGCAACTCGATTGAAGTGGTCATCTGGGTCGCGGTTGGCGGGCGCGGCACGCTGGTCGGCGCGGCGATCGGCGCGGTGCTGGTGAACCTTGCGAAAACCCTCTTCACTACCGGCATTTTTGCGCCCTATTGGCTCTTTGCGCTGGGCGCGCTTTTCGTTCTCACCACGCTGTATGTGCCGAAGGGCGTGATCGGCGCGCTCGATGACTGGCGCGCGAAGCGCCAGCAAAGTATAGCGCTTGCCTCCAAAACGGAGCAAGTGCCATGAACCAGAAAATCACCGATACCCTGCTCTATCTCGATGGTGTTTTTGTCGCTTTTGACGGGTTCAAGGCCATCAACAACCTCGCGCTCACCATCCGCCCCGGCGAGATGCGCGCGATTATCGGCCCGAACGGCGCGGGCAAAACCACGATGATGGATATCATCACCGGCAAAACCCGGCCCGATGAGGGCGATGTTTTGTTTAACGGCGCGGTTGACCTCACAACGCTTGACGAGGCGGCGATTGCCAATCTCGGCATTGGCCGCAAATTCCAGAAACCGACCGTGTTCGAGATGCACAGCGTCGAGGATAACCTGCGCCTTGCGCTCAAGGCCGATCGCCGGGTGTTCGCCTCGCTGTTCTGGCGAAGCGGGGTGGAAGAGCGCGAAAAAATCGATAAAATCCTGAGCATCATCCGGCTTGAGGCGCTGCGGCATCAGGGCGCGGCCAACCTCAGCCATGGGCAGAAGCAATGGCTCGAAATAGGCATGCTCTTGGCGCAGGATCCGAAGCTTCTTCTGGTGGATGAGCCCGTCGCGGGCATGACGGATGCTGAAACCGAGGCGACGGCGGCGCTTCTGAAAGAGATCGCCAGGGATCATTCCGTGATCGTGGTGGAGCATGACATGGCGTTTGTGCGCGCGCTCGAGTGCCGCGTCACGGTTCTGCACGAAGGCTCCGTTCTGGCTGAAGGCTCGCTTGATCAGGTGAGCCTCGATCAGAAGGTGATCGATGTCTATCTCGGGCGGTAAAGACAGTTTTCGTCATTGCGAGCCGGGCATGGCCCGGCGTGGCAATCCAGCCCTGGTGTGTGGGTCATGCATATGTTCAAATGGTCTGGATTGCTTCGTCAGCCTCCGGCTTCCTCGCAATGACGGTTTGCGTCCTTTGAAAAGAGCTGCGCCATGCTGACAGTCGAGAATCTTGACCTCCATTACGGCGCAGCGCAAGCCCTGCGCAAGGTCAGCCTTGCGGCTCAGCCCGGCAAGGTCACCTGCGTCATCGGCCGCAACGGAGTGGGTAAAACCTCGCTGTGCCGCGCGCTTGTCGGCCAGCAGTGCGCGAGCGCCGGGCGCATCACCTTTGACGGGCGGGAGATCAACGCGCTCTCTGCGTCCGATCGCGCGCGGGCGGGTATCGCGTTTGTGCCGCAGGGCCGTGAGATTTTCCCGCTTCTGAGTGTGGAGGAAAACCTCAAAACCGGTTTCGCCCCGCTCAAAGCGGGCGAGCGTTATATTCCGGCTGAGATTTACGACCTGTTTCCGGTGCTCAAATCCATGCTCGGGCGGCGCGGCGGCGATTTGTCCGGCGGGCAGCAGCAGCAGCTCGCCATTGGTCGCGCGCTTGTCATGCGCCCGCGCCTTCTCATCCTCGATGAACCGACGGAGGGCATCCAGCCCTCGATCATCAAGGATATTGGCCGCGCGATTGCGCATTTGAGATCGCTTGGCGGCATGGCGATTGTGCTGGTGGAGCAATATTTCGACTTCGCGCGCGAATTGGCGGATGCGTTCATCCTGCTTGAACGCGGCGAGGTGGTGATGGCGGGCGATCATGCCCGGATGGGGCAGGATGATGTGCGCCAGCGCCTTGCGCTTTAAAGCATGTTCAAGCAAAATGGGGATCGGTTTGCGTGAAGAACATGCGTTAAGACAGGAATTCCTGCAAGACTTACCGCAAAGCCTGCGGGTTTCAGCGCGGCTTTCGCTCGCCGTTTCCGGCGCGAGCGGGCAAAGCCGCATCATCGAGCGGCACGAGGCGGGGGCGATGCGCTTCCGCTTTCCGAATAGCGCGGGGCAGGGGGCAAACCACGCGCTTGAGGCGATGAGCGTCAATATCGCCGGTGGGCTTGCGGGCGGTGATAGCGTCGATATCGCGGTTGAAAGCCGCGAGGGCGCGTCCCTCACGCTTTCAAGCACGGCGGCGGAGCGGATTTACCGCTCGGCGGGCGATGAAACGCGCATCAGCCTTGCCTTGAAAGCTTCCGGCGGCGCATCGCTCCTCTGGCTGCCGCAGGAATCCATGCTGCATGAGGGCGCAAAACTGCGCCGCAGCCTCGATATCGCGGTTGACCACAGCGCCACCTGCCTGATGGGGGATATGCTCTATTTCGGTCGCCATGCCATGGGCGAAGCCTTCACGCGCGGGTTATGGCGTGAGAGTTGGCGCATCAGGCGCGATCATCGGCTGGTTCTTGCCGATGAGACCCGGCTTGAGGGCGATTTCAGCGATAAACGCGCACAACCCGGCAGCCTCCATCGCGCCCGCGTCATGGCGAGCCTCGTTCTTGTTGCGCCCGATGCGGAGGAGCGCCTTCCCGCCCTGCGTGCCGCCTTCGCGCAGCACCCGCAGGTTGAGGCGGGGGCGAGCGCGCAGAGCGCGGGCGGGCTTGTTTTTGCGCGGTTTCTTGCAGAGAATGGCATGGCCCTGCGCGCGGCGTTTCTTCATGCCCTCCACGCTCTGGCCCCGGATGATGCGCGCCTGCCGCGCCTTTTGACGTAAGGGATCACCATGAACCTTTCCCCGCGCGAAAAAGACAAGCTCCTCATCGCCATGGCGGCGATTGTCGCGCGCAAACGGCTCGAGCGCGGCGTGAAGCTCAACCACCCCGAATCGATCGCCTTGATCGCCGATTTCGTAATGGAAGGCGCGCGCGATGGCCGCTCCGTCGCGGATTTGATGGAGGCGGCGGCCAAGGTCATCACGCGCGATCAGGTGATGCCGGGCATCGCCGAGATGATCCACGACGTGCAGGTGGAAGCCACTTTCCCCGATGGCACGAAGCTTGTCACCGTTCATCACCCGATCAGATGAGGCGCGCCATGACCCCTCACCCGGCTTCGCTCCGCTCAGCCACCCTCTCCCCGCAAGCGGGGCGAGGCGGGAGTTTTGTTCTTAACCCGAGCAGCATATGGCGCCCTGCCTCTCCCCTCCGGGGAGAGGTGCCCGAGCATAGCGAGGGCGGTGAGGGGCGTTTCCAGAGCAATGATGCTTTTCAAAATGAGGCCTGACATGCGCTTATGCTTTGTTCTTCTGTCGATTGTTTCGGCTTCTCTCGCCACACCTGCCTTCGCGCATCAGGGCGACCATACGCATTTCGATTGGGCCGGGCTTGTGGCGCATGTTTTTGAAGCCGATCACATCGTTTTCGCCATCATCGCCGTGCTGACGGGCGTTTTCGCCTATCGCGCCGGGCGGCGGGCCGAGGCGCGCGCTCATATCAAGCGGGAGAAGACGCATGATCCCCGGTGAAATCATCACGCTTCCGGGTGAGATCACGCTGAACGAGGGGCGCGAAACCCGCGTCATCAGCGTCTCGAACACGGGGGACAGGCCGATACAGGTGGGCAGCCATTATCATTTTTATGAAACCAATGCCGGGCTTGCCTTCGACAGGGAGGCCGCGCGCGGCTTCCGGCTCGATATCCCCGCCGGAACCGCAACCCGCTTCGAGCCCGGCCAGACACGCGAGGTGATACTCGTGGCGCTCTCCGGTGCAAGAAAGGTTTATGGGTTTCGGGGTTTGGTGATGGGGGAGGTTTGATGTCCGTATAGTTATTGTTTTTTCTCCAACGAGATCGATTAGGCTGATTTTAATTCTGAATATGAGTCGGAGAAGTCATGTTTTCGGTTGAGATTTGCGCTGGAGCAGGTGGGCAGGCACTCGGATTGGAAAAATCCGGGTTTTCCCACCTTGCAGCAATTGAAATCGATGCCGATGCTTGCAAAACCTTAAGGCACAACCGTCCTCACTGGGCTGTTTTTGAACAGGATATTTCTACTTTCTCAGGCCTATCTTATAGAGGGGCAGAACTTCTTGCGGGAGGGTTGCCTTGTCCCCCTTTTTCAAAAGCGAGCAAGCAGCTTGGCGAAGCAGATGAGCGCAATCTCTTCCCTGCTGGCTTACGGCTTATTGACGAAATTCGCCCAAAAGCCGTTATGTTTGAGAACGTAAAAGGATTTCTCGATCCTAGATTCATCCATTATAGAGATGAGATACAATCAAAAATCCAGAAAATGGGATATTCATTTGGAATAAAACTGTTCAATGCATCAGATTTTGGTGTTCCACAGTTGCGACCGCGCGTCGTTATTATTGCCATTGAGAACAGTATATCCGAGTGGTTTGAATGGCCTGTGCCAATTAGTCTTCCACCAATAAGTGTGGGTAATGCACTTTATTCTATGCTTCAGGCGAAAGGGTGGCAGCAGGCTGCATCCTGGAGAGAGAAGGCAAACAGCATCGCCCCGACTATTGTAGGTGGTTCAAAAAAACACGGCGGGCCTGACTTGGGGCCAACGCGGGCCAAGCAGGCATGGGCTGCAATCGGTGTTGATGGCATGGGCATTGCTGATTCTCCACCCCAGCCGGATTTTGTTGGTAATCCTCGCTTGACAGTTGAAATGGTGGCGCGCCTGCAAGGATTTCCGGATGATTGGCATTTTTGCGGGCGAAAAACATCGCGTTACAGGCAGGTTGGAAATGCTTTCCCTCCGCCCGTTGCTGAAGCAGTTGGAAACCAGATTATCAAGGCATTAAGTGCTCGCAAGATTTACAGAGTTGCCTCATGAGCACAGGTGCACGCGCAAAACTCAGAACACATTTTCTCGCCAACCTTGGGCGAATAATGGATTCGGATGAGTTGAGGGGTGTTGCGGGTGGTATCAGCGAATGGGCGCGGCGCGTTCGGGAACTTCGCACAGAAGAAGGCTATCAAATTCTAACGCATAATGATCGTGCTGATCTTAAGCCCGGTCAATATCTTTTGGAAAATTGTAAACCGCAACCCGCGTTTGAGCGTGCGATTTCCAAGGAAACGCGTGCATTCGTTCTCGATCGGAATGGGTTTACCTGCCAGCAATGTGGTGCTGTTGCAGGTGAGGAGCACCCTTATGATCCGGGTCGAAAAACCCGCCTACATATTGGACATATTTTGGATAAGAGCATGGGCGGTTCTGATGAGCCGAACAACCTGAGGGCTATTTGTTCTATTTGTAACGAAGGTTCTAAAAACCTCACACTTGACCGTCCAACAGCAGCCAAACTGCTCATTCAGATCAGGCGCGCTAAAATTGACGATCAACTTGAAGTCTTGAACTGGCTGCAATCCAAATTCAATCAAACCAAATAGGCCGCCCCATGCCCGCCACACTCCCCCGCACCATCTATGCCGATATGTTCGGCCCCACCACAGGCGATAGAATCCGCCTTGCGGATACGGAGCTGATCATCGAGGTGGAGCGGGATTTCACCACCTATGGCGAGGAGGTGAAGTTCGGCGGCGGCAAGGTCATCCGTGACGGGATGGGGCAGGGGCAGGCGACGCGGGCGGAGGGGGCGGTCGATACCGTCATCACCAACGCTGTCATCCTCGACCATTGGGGGGTGGTGAAGGCGGATATCGGGTTGCGCGGCGGCACCATTGTCAAAATCGGCAAGGCGGGCAACCCGGATATCCAGCCCGATGTCGATATCATCATCGGCCCCGGCACGGATGTGATCGCGGGGGAGGGGAAAATCCTCACCGCAGGCGGGTTTGACACGCATATCCATTTCATCTGCCCCCAGCAGATCGAGGATGCGCTGATGAGCGGCGTCACCTCGCTGCTCGGCGGCGGCACCGGGCCGTCCCACGGCACCTTCGCCACCACCTGCACGCCCGGCCCGTGGCATATCGGCAAGATGATGCAGGCGGTGGATGGCGTGCCGGTGAATATCGGCTTTGCCGGCAAGGGCAACGCCGCGCTGCCCGGCGCGCTCCATGAAATGGTGGAAGCGGGGGCCTGCGCCCTCAAACTCCACGAGGATTGGGGCACCACCCCGGCGGCGATCGATAATTGCCTCACGGTTGCAGATATCCACGATATTCAGGTGATGCTGCATTCCGATACGCTGAATGAAACCGGCTTCGTGGAGGATACGATTGCCGCCTTCAAGGGCCGCACCATCCACGCCTTCCACACCGAAGGGGCGGGGGGCGGGCACGCGCCCGATATCATGAAGGTCGCGGGGCTGGCCAATGTTCTGCCCTCCTCCACCAACCCGACGCGGCCGTTTACGGTGAATACCATCGACGAGCATCTCGATATGCTGATGGTGTGCCACCATCTCGACCCCTCGATTGCGGAGGATTTGGCGTTTGCCGAAAGCCGCATCCGCAAGGAAACCATCGCGGCGGAGGATATTCTCCATGATCTAGGCGCGCTGTCGATGATGTCCTCCGACAGCCAGGCGATGGGCCGCATCGGCGAGGTCATCATCCGCACCTGGCAGACGGCGGACAAGATGAAGCGCCAGCGTGGTTCGCTCAAGGGCGAAGCGGGCAATGACAACCTGCGCGCGCGGCGCTATGTGGCGAAATACACCATCAACCCCGCCATCGCGCATGGCGTGAGCCATGTGATCGGCTCGGTTGAAGCTAGCAAAATGGCCGATCTCGTGCTGTGGAAACCGGCGTTTTTCGGCGTGAAGCCGGATCTGGTGATAAAAGGCGGGATGATCGCCGCCGCCCCGATGGGTGATCCCAATGCCTCCATTCCCACGCCGCAGCCGGTGCATTATCGCCGCATGTTCGGCGCCATGGGCCGCGCTGTTGAGCAGACGAGTGTGATTTTCGCATCCAAAATCGCGGTCGAGAACAAGGTTGGCGAGGCTCTGGGCTTGAGGAAGCAGCTTGTGGCGGTTCAGAACACCCGCTCCGGCATTTCCAAGGCCAGCATGATTCATAACGGCGCGACGCCGAAGATCGAGATTGATCCTGAAACCTACCATGTGCGGGCGGATGGCGAATTGCTCGTCTGCGAACCCGCAACCGTGCTGCCCATGGCGCAGCGCTATTTCATGTTTTGAGAGGGCCCCTCACCGCCTTTGCTCCGCATCAGCATGCTTCGCTCGGGCACCTCTCCCCGCAAGCGGGGCGAGGTGGGTGCTTCATCCTGAATGCTTCGAAGACATGGCTCCCTGCCTCTCCCCTCGGGGGAGAGGGTGGCTGAGCAAAGCATCACGATGCGCAGCAAAGGCGGGTGAGGGCACTTGACGGGAATGCCATTGAAAAACCGGATCAGAACCTGAGATCTTGAGCACGTTTGGTTTTGATGGAATCAAAACCATGCTCTAGATGTGAGCTTTCCATAGGTTGTCCATTCGAAGCAGATCGAGGAGACTGGAGCTACCACACCTCAGTTTCAAGGATCGCTCCGAATGAACATT